>OGYK01000997.1_pt1 | contig 21950 bp, 19 predicted proteins | sample 1576501 | NCBI WGS metagenome assembly OGYK01 (sample SAMEA3541530, study PRJEB24748) | human gut metagenome | biome: human gut; feature: human-associated habitat; material: faeces | place: China | collected 2012
TAAGCTACAACATCTTTTCTCAGCTGTGCCAGTTCAGCCACCGGTACACGGACTACCGGACAGATTCCGACAATGCCAAATACCTTCTGAAGGCTTTCTACTGTCTCATCAAAATCATAATCTCCATCACAATCCACGTAGACTCTTCCGTGACATTTGTGTACAAGAAATTCTCCGTCTACGCCCTGCAGAGCATAACGAATCTGACGTACCAGTGCATCTTCAAAGATATAACGGTTCTTTCCCTTAATTCCGATCTCGCCGTATTTTATCAGAAATGAATGAAATTTCATGCTTTTTCTCCTTTATGAATCGCCGTCAATTAATGACGCGTATATTTTCTCAGCATCGGTATACAATTATATAGTGTTTCCAGCGTGTAGTCAATTTCTTCTTTTGTAGTAAATTCTGACATACTGAAACGAATCGTCGCATCCAGATATTCCTGTGCCGCCCCAATGCTTCTGAGAACCCCGCTTACTGCCGGATGATTCGATGCACATGCAGATCCTGATGAGACATAAATCCCCTTATCTTCCAGTGTATGAAGAAGAACCTCACTTCGGATTCCTGCAATTCCAAGACTGATGATATGTGGTGCACTTCCTTCATCTTTCAGGCCATGAACTGTTGTATTCTCAATCTTTTCTGCCTGCTCAATAAAATAATCCTTCAGTTCACGCATCAGAGCTACTTTCATATCCAGATCATTGTAGATCATCTTTGTTGCAAGTCCAAGCCCTGCAATTCCCGGAACATTTTCTGTACCCGAACGGAGATCCTTCTGCTGTCCTCCTCCGAAAAGAATCGGTTTAATCTTCACCTTTTCGCCCACATAGAGGAATCCGGTTCCCTTCGGTCCATGAATCTTATGTCCACTCGCACTTAACAGGTCGATCTTCTGACGTTTTGGATAAATGTGATATTTTCCAAATCCCTGCACTGCATCCGAATGGAAAAGAATAGAAGAATTATACTCTTTTACAATCTTTACTGCTTCATCAATCGGCTGAAGTGTTCCAACCTCATTGTTTACATACATAACTGATACGAGAATCGTCTCCGGACAAAGTGCTTCTTTCAATGCTTCCAGATTCACTCTTCCACTCGCATCTACCGGAAGATATGTTACACGGAAGCCTTCCTCTTCTTCCAGATAACGCATTGTATTTAAGATTGCAGGATGCTCGATTGAAGTTGTGATCAGGTGATTTCCTGCTCTTCTGTTTGCTCTTGCACATCCGATCAGTGCAAGATTATCACTCTCTGTTCCTCCTGATGTAAAGTAAATATCTTTCGCATTTACCTTAAGAACCTTTGCGATCGTTTCCTTGGCTTCCTTTACATAGTGCTCCGCATCTACACCTTTTCGGTGCATGGAGGATGGATTGCCATAATCCTGACACATTACTTTATATACAAGATCTCCCACTTCCGGATATGCTCTGGTTGTGGCTGAATTATCCAAATATGCTTCCATTTCATCTTCCCTTTTCTAACTCTGTTACCATTCACAGAAGTCTGTAACCGGCAACGTCTTTCTATTATTTTATGTTTTTATCTTCCAACTGTTCCCGGCATTCTAAATGATACATCAGAATTGACAATGTTGTAAGTCCTGCTGTCTCTGTTCTTAAAATACGTTTTCCAAGTGTGATTGGGATCGCTCCGGCCTCTTTCGCCTGCTCGATCTCGCTCTCATCAAAACCGCCTTCCGGTCCGATAAAGATACCGACAGACTGTCCCGGTTCAATCTTACTTATAACAGCTTCTGTTGCTTTCATCCCTTCCTGCAGTTCATAAGGAACAAGCACTACATCCAGCTCTTTTGCGTAATTCATCGCTTCCTGAAAGCTCATCACATCCTGCACTTGTGGCACAATTCCTCTCTTCGACTGTTCCGCAGCCCCCTTGGCGATTGCCTGCCAGCGTTCTCTCTTCTTTCCGGCTTTCTTCTGATCTAGCTTTACAACCGAACGCTTTGCCGCAAACGGAACAATACGATAAGCTCCAAGCTCTACTGCCTTCTGCACGATCCATTCCATCTTATCCCCTTTCGGAAGTCCCTGGAATAAGATCAGACGGGAAGCCAGTTCTGTCTGAGACACTTCTTTTTTCACAACGCGAAGGACTGCTTCCTTCTCCTCATAACCTTCCACTTTGCAGAAGTAATCCATTCCTTCTCCATCACTGACCCACACTTCTTCTCCGGGTTTCATTCGGAGTACATTCTTCATATGATTCACATCACTTCCTGCCAGACGGATCTGTTCTCCGTCCACGCAGGATGGATCTGCAAAAAAATGTTGCATCTTGTTTCTCCTTATGCGTTCTTGCGCGCTGTTACACATACCCATTCACCCTGATATGTGACCTCCAGAAGTTCCAGCCCGGCTTTCGCAACAGCTTCTTTTACCATCTCTTCTTTATCATCGATAATTCCACTTGTGATATAGATTCCGCCTGGTTTCAGCTGGTTCACGATCACTGGTGTGAGTTCTACAAGAACCGGTGCAAGGATATTCGCTGCCACAATATCGTAGCACTCATATCCAACCTTATCCTGAACTTCTTTGTCATCGATAATATTTCCGATCATCACTTCATATTTATCTCCGGAAATTCCGTTGTTCTCCATGTTCTCATATGTAGCATCGATTGCACACGGATCGAGATCTGTTCCAACAGAATGCTCTGCTCCGAACTTCAGCGCAAGCATTCCAAGAATTCCGCTTCCGCATCCCACATCAAGAATCTTTGTTGTCTCTGTTGTATATTTTCTGATCTGACGGATACAAAGCTGTGTTGTCTCATGCATTCCTGTACCAAATGCTGTACCTGGATCAATATGGATCACCATCTTATCTTCATCCGAAGGCTTCACATCTTCCCAGGATGGAATGATCAGAATATCATCCACATAGAACTGATGAAAATACTTCTTCCAGTTATTCACCCAGTCTACATCCTCTGTCTGGGATTCTTCAATCTCGCAGGCTCCGACATTTACATAAGCAGACATCTCCTCCAGTTCTTTCTTCACATTTGCCAGAACTTTTTCTTTGTCCTCATCCTCTTCCAGATAAAAACTTAAGTAAGCCACACCATCATCTGCCTCGATCTCCGGTAAAATATCAACAAACATCTGCTCTTTATCAGACTCTGTCAGCGGGATCTTATCCTCGATCTCAACACCTTCAATCCCAAGATCTGCCAGCATACTGCTTACAATATCCTCTGCCTCTGTTGTTGTCTTCAATCTGAATTTATTCCATTTCATCTAGTTTTCCTCCTGAAACCACAAATCTAAATCTACGCTTGCACGAATTCCCGGAACCGTACCAGCCTCACTGTACTGCCACATCTTATAATCATATGGACACTGCGGAAGTTCATGATAATCCGCATACCAGAAATCATACTCTGTCAGCTCTTCCATCTTCAGGGTAAATGCCATCCATTTCATATTAGCATAAATCATCGGTTGATATCCAGCCTGTTTCACTCCGTCACAAAAGACTTTACAAAAATTCGTAAAGTCTTCCCTTGTATTCTGGTCTGTTCTTGCTGTATCATCTTTGATTTCTTCTGTGTCATAGACAACAGGTCCTGTAATCTGATACGGCTGGATATGTTCCAAAACAAAGTCAGTCTCTTCGACTGCTTCCGTTGCTGAGATTGCCTGGGAAAAGAAATAGACACCGACTTCCAGACCGGCATCCAATGCGCCTTGTACATTCTGTTCAAACATGGCATCTTCAACTAACGCGCCACTCTCTCCATATGCACGGTATCCAAGTCTTACGATCACGAATTCGATTCCGCTTTCCTTCACCTGCTGCCAGTCGATCGTCTCTCCCTGGAACTCCGAAACATCAATTCCTTTTTTCGCTGACACTTTTCCCTTCGTATCTTTATACGAAAGATATCCTGTCTCTTCATCTAATGCCAGATTGCTAAAATCATAAGAATTCCTTGGTACTTGATCCTGAAGCCTTGCTCTGTAATTATTCTCTTTCACATCCTGGAAGTCATAGTACTTCTTTCCGTCTTCTGTAACAATCTGAACTCCACTGACAATCTGCGTGTTTTCCTGCTTGTCTTTCTTCGTCTGTCTTGTCTTCACGTTGCCGGAACCCACGCCGACAAGAATAACTGCAAGCCCCACAAGAGCCGCCGCCACCCATTGCTTCTTTCTCATTCATTTCCTTCCATTCGCATCTGTTCCGTACCGTTGCAGAAATATTTCCCAGGTAATTTTTTCCTTATTCGTCTGCTGCAAGCACGATCATTTCATCTCCGGCTTTTATTTTACCACCATGAAGCACTTTTGCAAATACCCCTTCTCGCGGCATGATACATTCTCCCATTTTCTGGAAGATCTGACAGCCATGATGACATTCTTTTCCAATCTGTGTCATCTCTAATAAAACATCGTTACATTTTAATCTTGTTCCAACCGGAAGATTACGGAAATCAATCCCCTGAACGATCACATTTTCTCCAAATGCGCCATCTTCTACTTCTGCACCTCTCGCACGGAATGCCTCAATCTTATCATAAGAAAGAAGACTGATCTGACGATGCCATTTTCCTGCATGCGCATCTCCTTCCAGACCAAAATCTTCAATAAATGTGCCTTCCTCGATTCTTGTCTTCTGTGTTCCCTTTTCCGGACTTGTACAAATTGCTATTACTTTTCCCATTTTTCTATACCTCTCAAATTACTTTTTCACTTTTATAATTTTTGTGCATGATCTGCACTGTTACTTTTCTGTCACTGATTTTATGTTACTGTTCACACGATGTGCGACCAGCAACGCATCTCGCCATTTTAAATCGCCTTTGGCGATGGGGCGAGATGCATTCAAGTCAAAACACGCATCCTCCGTGTCAATCAGCGGAGTGATTGCCACGGGAGTGAACAGTAACGATTTTATTTCATTACTGATCTAACCACCGATTCCGTACATGCCCCGATGTTCTTTTTTCTGACCAACTTCTTCATCTCTTCGCTCATCCGAGAAATTGTGACAGGCCGGTTTTTTCCAGATTGCCTGACGCATTGCTTCTTTCACTTCTTCATCCGTTGCACCACTTCTTAAAAGTTTTCTTAAATCAATTCCACTTTCATACTGCAGACAGAGTTTCAAATATCCTTCCGCTGTGAGCCGGATCCGGTTACAGGAATCGCAAAACTTGTGACTCACTGCACTGATAAATCCAATTCTGCCCTGGAATCCCGAAAAGCTCACATACTCTGCCGGACCATTCCCCAAATGTTTTTCATACGGTTCAGCGTTTCCAAATGCTTTCTCTAAAAGTTCCAGAAGCTCATCTCTTGATTTTCCCTGACAGGCTTTTCCCATCCCGATCGGCATCATTTCTATAAAACGAACCTCTACCGGATGCTCCTTTGCATACTCTGCCATCTGAATATACTCTTCTTCTGACTGATTCATCGGCACACAATTTAACTTCACACGCAGATTCGGATATTCGAGTGCTGCCTGCAGTCCTTCCAGTGCCTGATTTAATTCCCCACATCTTGTCACTGTATGGTAACACGTTTCATCCAATGTATCAATACTGATATTCACTGCATCCAGCCCCTGACGCATCAACTCATCCAACTGATTTTTAAGAAGAATTCCGTTTGTTGTCAATGTCACCTGTTCGATCCCCGAAATTCTCTTAATTTTCCCCAATAAGTCCGGCAATCCTTTTCTCACCAACGGTTCCCCACCGGTCAGTTTGATCTTTGAAATCCCAAGTTCTGTACTGATCCGGCATACTCTCTCAATCTCATCAAAAGTCAGAATCTGCTCATGCGGCAGCTGCTCAATGCCCTCTTCCGGCATGCAGTAGACACAGCGCAGATTACAACGATCCGTCACAGAGATGCGCAGATATTCTATTGTTCTTCCATATTGATCGATCATCTCTTACATACCTCATATTATTTATCTCTTACATTACTGTTTTACTTTCCTTCAGAAACTGGTTTTCCACACTCACTTGCATTTCCTGTAAGAATTGCAAGACCATGTTCCAGAGATGGAAGTACTGCTTCTAGGTTCTCTTTTACAGCCTTCGGACTTCCCGGAAAATTAATGATCAATGTCTGATTACGGATCACAGAAGCGCCACGGCTAAGCATAGCTCTTGGTGTCACTTGAAGTGAAGCCAGTCTCATCGCCTCTGCGATTCCCGGTGCATTCTTTGTCGCCACGGCAAATGTTGCTTCCGGTGTGCAGTCACGCGGTGCAAAACCTGTTCCTCCGGTTGTTGCGATCAGATCCACTTTTTTTTCATCTGCAAGTTCGCAGAGACACTGTTCGATCATCTTCTGCTCATCCGGAAGAAGTCTTACTTCTGTCACTTCATATCCGGCTTCTTCTAACATATTGTAAAGAAGCGGTCCACTCTTATCCTCCCGATCTCCTGCATATCCTTTATCACTCAGCGTCACTACCGCTGCTTTCCATCTTTGTTCTTTCTTTTCCACTTTACTTTTCGCCTTCTTTTCTTTCCTTCTTATATCCATTGTTGATCAGCCCACTCTTACCGCCGCTCTTTCTGACCAGATAGATTTCCCCAATCTCCATCTTTTTATCCATCGCTTTGCACATATCGTAAACTGTCAAAAGTGCTACACTTGCTCCTGTCAGAGCTTCCATCTCAACGCCTGTCTTCCCTGTCACACGTACCGTACAATTACAATAAATTGCAAGTTCACTCTCAACCATCTCGAACTCTACCTTGCACTTTGTGATCGGAAGAATGTGACACATCGGAATCAGATCCGATGTCCTCTTTGCTCCCATAATCCCTGCTGTTGTCGCAACTCCAAGCACATCCCCTTTGCCTGCAGTTCCTTCTTTGACAGCACGGAACACTTCTTCATTCACCGTGATCTTTCCTGTGGCGGTTGCTTCCCGGACTGTGTCCCGCTTCTCCGTCACATCTACCATAATGGCTTTTCCTTTTTCATCAAAATGTGTAAATCCCATTTTTTCACCTCTCAATCTGAAAATGCTGTTGTTATCCACATTCCCCTTGCGAATATCAACAAGACGATTACTTTTTTTATACTAAACGATTGTACCACAGAATAGTAGTAAAATTCAATGTTTTGGCAAAAAGAAAGGACAACTATAGTAGCTGTCCTTTTACCATCATCCCATCTTTTTCTTTAATTCTTGTATCGTTTCCAGAGTTTCTTTCGTGATTTCCGCAATTTGTTCCAGTGGTAGTCCCGCTTCAATCATTGATAAAATAATTTCTTTACGTCCACGGTTTTCTCCCGTCTTGATCAATATGTCACGATCTCTGATTGCTTTCTGTCTTGCTTCATATTCAAGGCGTTTTTTCTCGTCCGCACTTAATTTGTCCAATTCTTTATACGCTTCTTCAAAACAAGAATTCTTCTTAGCCATTTTCTCAAAATCCTCCCTGCGTTTACCATTCAAAAAGCGCATCCACTGCATTAAATCTGTTTCACTCTTTTGTTCTGGCGGTAATTTGGGCAGTTCCAAAATATGCATTTCCATCAGATCTGTATATTCCTTCCCCGTCTTTACATCACAAAACGAAATACGTCGATAACACTCATCATCTTCTTGAAATAATACATGAGCAAGAATACTTACTTGAATACATTTCTGTAATCTATCATAACTATCCCCTTCTCGTATCTGTTCCGTATACATCTTACTTAAATAATAAATTGTACGATTCGCCCAATAATCATAATAAACCACCTGCATCTCAAAATCAATCTGTACTTCATTATCTAACTGCACCCGAACATCTAGAATTCCATACTTATCATCTTCCGAATCCTTTCTTAGGATTGTGGGGAGAAGCTCAGTATTTACAATTTCATCTGGACGCCTGTTTAATATAGCTGCAATAATTCCTTTTCTCACATTTTCATTTTGCATCAACTCTTTAAAGCAAAAATCAACTGTTGGCAACATAATGAAATCTTCTTTTTCGTTTAATGCATTTTCGCTTTTAATTGCACTTTTAGATACTTTTCTTGGGTTTTCTTTCATAAGAATTCTCCTTTTCGTTTTTGTAAGACAAACACTTATATGAAGGAAAGAATTCTTTATCCAAATTTATTGTAACATAGGTTTTTTTTTCAGAAAAGCAGAACTTTTAAACCTGATCCTTTAATAAACTTTCAGTTATCATTCATACAATATTCGTCTTATGTTTTGTTATCGGATTATTTGTTCGAATACTGAACTATGGAAATAATTACCGATTGGTTAATAGATATCTTTGCTGTTCATAAGAATAAGAACTGCGTGAATTTAGGCTAACATATATTTTCGAAAATTACAACCTCTTTTCGATTTTCCGTTTAATAGAAATAAGGACAACTATAATAGTTGCCCTTAAAATCAATTATTAAAATTCAATATTCCGCATCTCATCTGACTTCTCCGGAATCTTATGTCTTTCCGCATATCCTGTAAGAATCAGCGTAAGTGCTCCGTCCCCGGTCACATTACAAGCTGTTCCAAAACTATCCTGAAGTGCGAAAATTGTAAGCATCAGTGCTGTTCCCGCATCATCAAACAGAAGGACTCCTGTGATAAGTCCAAGGGATGCCATAACTGTTCCTCCTGGAACTCCCGGTGCACCGATTGCAAATACTCCAAGAAGTATACAAAACAGAAGCATTGTTGGAATTGACGGAAGTTTTCCATACAGAATCTGTGAGATTGTCATACAGAAGAACACTTCTGTGAGTACAGATCCACACAGATGGATATTAGCAAACAACGGAATTCCAAACTGTACCATATCTTTTCTTAATGGTTTCGCCTTTCCTGCACACTGCAGAGCAACTCCAAGTGTTGCTGCGGAAGACATTGTTCCAACGGCTGTCAGATATGCCGGTCCGTAATGCTTCACAACCTCCAGTGGATTCTTTCCTGAATAAACGCCGGCGATTGTATAAAGAAGTGCCATCCAGATATAATGTCCGATCATAACAATAATGATAACCTTAAGGAATACCGGAAGCTGTTTTGTGATGGATCCTTCATATGCCAGAGAACAAAATGTGAATCCAATAAATAACGGAAGGATTGGAATCAAAATCCTTGACACGATGGAAAGCACGATCTTCTGGAATTCTTCCAACATTCCTGTGATTAATTTTGCCTTATTCCATGCCGCTGCAAGTCCGATCATAATAGAAAATACAAGTGCACTCATAACCGGCATGATCTGTGGGATAGAAAGTTCAAACACCATCTCCGGCAGTTCTTTCAGTCCATCTACATCTGTCACAATAGAAAGATGTGGGATCAGCGCATATCCTGCTGCTGTAGAGAATAACGCAGCCCCAACAGAAGATACATATGCAATACATACTGCAAGCAGAAGTAATCTCGATGCATTATTTCCCATCTTTGTAATGGACGGTGCGATAAATCCAATGATAATCAGCGGAACGCAGAATGAAATAATCTGTCCCAGAACATATTTCAAAGTTACAACAATGTTCAGAATTGCATTTGTCAAACCTGTCCCGTCATTTGCATTAAGAGCAAGTCCGGCAAGAATTCCGATCACAACACCTACCAGAAGTTTAAATGGCAGGCTTTTGAAAAAACTAGATTTTTTCATAGGAAGAATCCTCCAATACTATTTTTCGGTCCTAATTCACAGATGTCTGTAATCCCCAACCTTTCTCAGACCTGTTTAGTCGGTATGCAATATTATAATACACGAAGGATAAATCTACAACTGTCTGTTTGCAGCTTACCGATTTGCACCTATAGGACTTTTATATTTTATTGTCCTGCAGGGCAGAAGAATATTATAAGTCCATGCGCTTTTTTGTCTTGTTTGTAATTTCTCGAAAAACAAATCCTGAGGTTAGTGTACAGACCATAGCTGATTATTTTGCTGCTCAGCTATACGGATGTAAGTTTTGCTTTGAAAAATTCAAAGTTGTCTATAAGATGTATGAAATTAATTGACAAATAAAGTTGTCAATGTTATCATCATAAATGACAAGAAAAGTTGTCAAATCAAAACGAAAGGGGACTGGAAATTGCCTTTATTAAATCGATTAAAAGAATATAGATCAAAACTGGGAATCAATCAGACAGAGCTTGGAAAGCGGGCAGGAGTTTCCCGCCAGACGATCAGTCTGATCGAGCGTGGGGACTATTCCCCATCTGTGACACTGGCATTAAAAATTGCAAAGATCTGTCAGGTTACAGTAGAAGATATCTTTGAGTATAAGGAGGATGAAAACGATGAAGAGTGATACAAAGACGAGAAACACAAAGAAAACCGTTGTAAGGATGTTAGCGGCAATGCTGATAGGCGGAGTGATAGGAGGCGTAAGTACTGTAGTTTATGAAATTGTTTTTGGGGAAGATTTTAATGGAAGATCGCTGAGCCTTCTGACGGAAGTGACACGGAGGCTTATGGTTCCAGGGCTCCTGTCAGTGCTTGTCGTTTCAATTGCAGCATATGAGATCTGCTTCAAAAAGCTAAGAAACGTCTGTGATCGGATTGAAGATGCAGAAGATGAGGAATTTCATCGACTGGATTATGAAGAAGAAAGGTACGGAGCAATTCTGCAGTGTATCAATGTAGTGGCACAGGTGCTTTGCATTGCTTTGTTGGGAAGTGGATATTCTATGAGATATATTCATGATGGAAGAACTTCGCTGGTAAAATTTCTTACAGCATGTGTCCTGTTTTTAATCTGTTTCTTTTACTGTGGCATGGCTCAGGCCCGTTATGTAAAACTGCTTCAGAAAGTACATCCAGAGAAAAAGGGCGATATTGCTTCCAAAGATTTTCATAAACAATGGCTGGAAAGCTGTGATGAGGCAGAAAAGGAAGCTGTTTATCAAAGTTCCTACAGTACTTACATATTCTCAGGAAAATTAATCGGAATATTGTTAGTTGTGACGATGATCGCGCATTTATTTTTCAATACAGGAGTGTTCGCGATTGTTGTGGTCGGTGTAATCTATTTATGTATAACTGTAAAATACTGTGTTTCCTGTGTTAAATTAAAAAATAAATTATAGCAATTAATTATAGAAATTTCAGTAAATAATGCAAGTAATTTGCGCTCTGCCTTTTTTGCCGTTAACATGGGAATGAACCAATGTCATTTAGTTAACATTCAATAATGATATCGTGCACAAAAAAATGTTGAAGAATTTTTAGTGTATCTGTTTTTTAAGAGACACTTATAAAAATAGATACACTAGCGAGTGAATATTCTTTCTTCGCCATAAATTACCTTTCCTTTCTACAATATAGCCTGAACAACTTTATTGTACACGGAAAGGTGATTTTTTTGTATAACAATAAACCCATAACAAAAGCGACCAGCTGAGTTAACAGTTGATTGCCTTTGGCTTAATCATTTTGACATTGTATTTAATTCTCTCAATCTAACCTTCAATCGCAAATAATTTCTGTATCTTACTAAATTCCACTTAAATCCATTTCTTGGAATATAATTAAAACGAACTATATATTCGATTTTTCTTCCATTTAGCCAATAACAAACATTATGCATTTTCAGTTTTTCTTCTTTTTCAAACCGATTAATAATTCTGGACATCCACCAGAACAGTAATACTTAGCAAGGCAATCGTGACATTTCGTAAGATTGTTTACATCATATCTCTTGAATCTGACCAACCACAAGGTAATCTCTTCCCAATCGGCTCATGTCCTTAATGATAATGGTTCCAATGTTTCCGACCTTAACCTCATTCATCATCTGAATGAAGCTTGGGCGATCAAATCGTATACCGGGAAATACCATCATCTGTGAAATGACGAACCGGTGTCAGGCTATGTGCCTCTGCATTGCATATTCTTGAAGAATCTGCTTCTGATGAGAGATACTGTTAGATTCTCCCTGAAGCTCATCATCGTGACTCAAACGCTCATACAGAGCTGTATATAATTTTCCCTTTGCCATTTTCGGCTTTCTCCTTTCCATCTCAATCGTATTTGTAGACTTGTAAACACAACAGCCTAAGCAAATACACGATAAGTGGTTCATGTAATTGATTAAGATGTTGTACATATGCTACCACACCTGCTGCTTGATATTTTCAGGAAAAAAGTTCCCTTTTTATATCAGCACTAACTATCATAAGAATGATTCTGTCATTAATCATTCGGAATCATTCTTATTCTTTACTTTTTTGTAATTCATGATAGAATGTCTTTGTAATTGAAACACTTTTTCTGTCAAATTCAAATGGCAGACCTATGATATTTATCAGGAGGATTTTATGTCTGATCATATAATCTCTCAGATCTGCCCATCTGACATTCTGGCAAACAAGCAGATAAACGAATTGCTACTTGCAGAAGGTATCCGCCGAGATGCAAATCTTGACTACACCTGCGGTATGTATGATGATGAGATGAACATCATCGCTACCGGAAGCTGTTTTGGCAACACACTCCGCTGTATGGCAGTCAGCAACGCGCATCAGGGAGAAGGACTGATGAATCAGATTGTAACTCACTTGATCAGCGTACAGTTCGAGCGTGGTAATACACATCTTTTTCTCTATACAAAATGCAATTCCGCCAAGTTTTTTGGTGATCTCGGTTTTTATGAGATTGCCCGAATTGACGGTCAGATTGTATTTATGGAGAACAGAAAAACAGGATTCTCCGCTTATCTGGAACGTTTAAAGAAAGAAAGCGAACAGTCAGAAGTTACGAAACGATTCGCCACTGACAATACACCGATTCTTTCTGAAGTATCCTCTAAGGCACAAAAGAACCTTCGCATTGCAGCACTTGTCATGAATGCGAATCCATTTACTTTGGGGCATCAATATCTAGTGGAAAAAGCTGCTGCTGAAAGTGATATTCTTCATTTATTTATCGTCAGTGAAGATCAGAGTCTTGTTCCGTTCTCTGTGCGAAAACAATTAGTTCTGGAAGGAACCGCTCACCTTAACAACATCATTTATCATGAGAGCGGTCCTTACATTATCAGCACTGCAACTTTCCCAAGCTATTTCCAGAAAGATGCCGATGCTGTTATGGAAAGTCATGCGAACCTTGACCTGACGATCTTTGTTAGAATCGCGCAGGCGCTTGGAATCAACTGCCGCTATGTAGGTGAAGAGCCAAACAGCCAGGTGACTGGAATCTACAACAAGATTATGGCTAAAAAACTTCCCGAAAATAAAATTTCATGTACGATTGTTCCGCGAAAAGAAGCTAACGGAGCTGTAATCAGCGCATCGACTGTACGAACTGCGCTAAAAAATGATAATATAGAGTTGTTGAAGACACTTGTTCCTGAAACAACACTTCACTATTTTCAGAGCAAAGACGCAGATCCTGTGATTGCAAAGATCAAAGCTGCTGAACATGTTGTACATCATTAAGGAGCAACTACTATGTAAAATATAAACTGCGTAGAATTGCTGAAACCGTGTAATTCACCCTTAAACAAAACGCGAGAAAATGACAAGGAGGTTTCCTTATGCAAGGAGAACAGGTTGTATTAACAGATATGCTGCAATGTCGTGAGCGGCGTGCACAAATCCAGGATACATTCATTGAACAATACCACTGTCCAGTCATTTCATTCTGTATGAACATCCCAGGACCCGTGAAGACAAATGAACAGATCCGCACCGCCTTTGACAGTGGAAAGAATACACTGCTTCTAAAGCTGGAACAAGCTGAGGCAGATATTAAAAACTCAATTGAAATTCACGAAAAAACCGGAGATGAATTATTGCTTGCAATCGACTGTCCGGCAGAAAAAATCAAAAATCTCACAACTGAGATTGAAGAAACACATCCGATTGGGCGTCTCTTTGATATAGATGTGATTGACACAGACGGACAGAAACTTTCCCGCCCTTCCTACCGCAAATGTATCATCTGCGGCTGTCAGGCGCAGGAATGTGCACGCACAAGAAAACACACTGTAGAAGAGATGCAGGCAAAGATTGAAGAAATGCTGGAAAAAAGGAGATTTTAAAATGTTAGTATGTGATTATATCGTAGAACAGATTGATGGAGATTATGCACACTTAAGAAGAGTTGATCTTCCGGATGAAGAGTTAAAACTCGTAGCCAGAGCACTGCTCCCGGCTGAGATTGTAGAAGGTTGTAAACTGCACTATGAACTGATGCAGTATACAATCATCTAATGTTACTATTCTTCTACCTGTTTTTATTCAAAGAAGACTGTAAAGAGGATTCCCTCCTGAAAATATTTCATTTTAAAGAAAAGGAAATATTTTCAGGCAGGAATCCTCTTTGTACGTTTTCTCTATTTCATTCCCCGTCAATTAATCTTCATCAAACGGAACAACATCATCCTCTGCATTTTCCACAGCTTCACCAGAACCACCTGCTTTCGGTCCAGCAACGCCTTTTACCTTCATCGTTCTGACATTGATCCCATTGACCTCAATGTGGTCATCCACAGGAATCACAAGGCACTGTCTTCCGTCGATCATTCTTGTCTCTACAAGATCCATTCTGTCCGGATTTACTTTGATCACAACATCCGGTGTCTCGATATTGAACTTTCTTGTCTCTGCGATATTACTTGCCAGAAGCGTTGCTTTCTCGCCTGCATTTTCTTCGAAGTTCTTCTCAAAGTTCTCCATCTTCTCATTCGACACACCGCTCTGCTCGAAAATCTTCTTCACATCCGTTTTATCCAATGTCAGCGGATCCGGTTCTTCTTTATGTTCTTCAATCATATCATTCAATGTCTCGTGAATGTTGCGGACAGTCTCGTAATCACCATCTTCTCCCAATGTATCTTCAATAATCATCTGGAATGTCTCTTTCTGTGTGTCCGCAGACATCGGCATCTTCGCACCAAGAAGCTGGTCGATCATCTCCGGCTGGAGGTCTTCTGATTTCTTCGTGTAATAAAGCACACTATGAAGATCAGTACTTCTGTCGTTGAATGCCGGGAAGAGGAATCCTTTGTCCGGCTTATCAACGATCCAGTCACGGATTCTGTCCTGAATACAGTTCTCTTCCGCGTTATAGCTAAGCCCTGCCTTTGACAGACTGACCGGACAGATGCTCATCAGTATATGCTGATATACTTCATCTGAAGCATCATCCATCTCAAGATCATCGGATGTTCTTCCAGGAACATCGTATGCTGCATGGATCAAAATAATGTAATAATTCTCCGCATACTCATACGTTGCAATAACTTTGTCATAGAATTCTTCCAGAAGCATATCGTCTTCGAGACGGCTGTCACGAAGCTTCAGAAGAAATTCCTGCGTTCCGCCCGGCATCTCTGCATCCAGTGGAAACTCCATATTCAGCATATTCTTTCCAATACTTCCGGAAAGTGTCTTCTTAAAAATATCAAAATACTTAAATGCTTCTTCCTCCGGAAGTGCGAGAAATGCGTCTTTTGACTCCATCTTTTTATTCTTCTCATAATCCACATAGCAGCCACAGATTTTCGTAATCGCACAGTTTTTCGGTGAGAACTGCTTACGGATCTCAAGTACTTCTTTTTTATTCATATATGTTTCCTTTCTTCGTTCTATGTTATAATGAGTAAACCACCTTTTCGGGGATTGTAAATACCGTAGACATAACATTTTTATTTTACCTCTATTTTCATAAGAAAGAAAGATTTGATTTTCTCAAAATTCTATGGTATTATACGCATTTTGAAAATACAGAAAGGAATTTGTAATTATGTCATCCAACTCAGTTACTTCAACTGCACGGGAACATGTATTTCTACTCTTTGTTAAATATGTCTCAGCAAATGTACTCGGCATGATCGGATATTCTTGTTATATCCTTGCCGATACATTTTTTGTTGCCCGGGGAATCGGCTCGGATGCGATTGCTGCACTTAATCTGGTTCTTCCTGCTTTCAGCTTGTTAAACGGAACAGGGCTGATGATCGGTATGGGTGCTGCTGCGCGATACTCGCTTTCCTCCGGCAGAGCTGACAGTGAGATTCACCGCACGATCTTCACCCAGGCACTTCAGCTTGCATTTGTAGCTATGCTGTTCTTTTTCAGCATCGGACTGTTTTTTGCAAGACCTCTTTGTGTCTTACTCGGAGCCGACGGAACTACATTGCCACATGCAATTCCATATATCAGCATCCTGCTCATGTTTTCTCCGCTGTTTTTATGCAACAATCTATTGAATTGTTTTGTCAGAAATGATGGAGAACCGCGGCTTTCAATGACTGCAATGCTTGTTGGAAGTCTGACAAATATTGTGCTGGATTACATTTTCATCTATCCTATGCAGCTTGGCATGACCGGAGCTGCACTGGCTACTGCAACTGCTCCACTGGTTGGGATGAGTATTCTGTCCATGCATTTCTGGAAAAAGAAAAATCAGTTTCATCTGGTAAAAACAAGGATACATCTGAAAACTGCTGTAGATATCTGCCGACTTGGAGTTTCTTCTCTTGTCGCTGAATTATCTTCCGGCATCGTAATTCTTGTCTTTAACATGCTGACGCTGAAGTTCAGTGGAACAACCGGACTTGCTGCATACAGTATCCTTGCTAATATCGCACTCGTACTTGTGGCGATCTTTACCGGAATCGGGCAGGGTATCCAACCGATTGTCAGCAGTCACCCTGGTAAAAATGGAGCTCCTGTACGCCACCAGGTAAGACGCTACGCATTAAGCACTGCAGTACTTATGGCTTTGATCGCTTATCTGGTTGTCTTTGTCTTTGCAGTTCCGATTGCTGACTTGTTTAATAAAGACAAGGATCCGTTGCTTACTTCAATGGCAGCAGAAGGCATGCGCATTTACTTTGTAAGCCTGTTCTTTTCAGGCATCAATATGGTGTCAGCCACTTATTTAAGCGCTTCCGACCAGCCGGTACCGGGATTCATCATTTCCATCCTGCGTGGACTTGTACTGATCCTGCCGATTGCGTTCCTACTTGCCGCACTTTTGGGAATGACAGGTATCTGGCTCTGCCTTCCTGTTACCGAGGCAATCGTGTGTGTCGTGACCTTCTTCTTTCTGAGAAAATTTTAAGTAAAGTATTTGTAAAAGAAGAACTCTGTTGCGAATGTATTGATTCATACATCTCATAACAGAGTTCTTTTTTGTCTTATTTTAAATATTTCGCTGTCTCAAGAATACGGTTTGCATTCTCAATTCTCTCCTGTGTCGGAGGATCGATTCCCTCTAACTTGTAATCATATCCAAGTTCTTTCCACTTATATGCACCAAGTGTATGATATGGAAGAACTTCAACGCGTTCTACATTGTCCAGTGTCTCGATAAAATCATGCAGTCTTTCCAGATATTCATCCTTGTCACTGCGCTCCGGAACGAGTACATGACGGATCCAGATTGGTTTCTTGATATCAGACAGATAACGTGCAAACTCAAGAATATTCTTGTTGCTCTGTCCCGTGAGAATCTTATGCTGCTCATCATCAATGTGTTTGATGTCAAGCATCAGCATATCTGTGTATTTCAGCAGCTCCTGCAGTTTACCAAAGAATGGTTCTTCCTTTGTAAATACAGCTCCGCTTGTATCAATATTGGTATGAACTCCCTGTTCTTTCGCCTTCTTGAAAAGGTCAATCAGGAAATCCATCTGCATCAAAGGTTCTCCACCGCTGACTGTGATACCACCTTTGTCTTTCCAGTAGCTTTTATAGCGAAGTGCTGTTTTAAGCAGTTCGTCTGTTGTCTTCAGTTCGCCATCCTGCATCTTCCATGTATCCGGGTTGTGGCAGAACTGACAGCGCATTGGACATCCGCTTACAAAAATAATAAAGCGTACGCCAGGTCCGTCAACGGAACCGAAGCTTTCTGTTGAGTGAATATATCCTTTTACTTCTGACATGTTCTTCTCCTCCTAAATTTTATTGTAACTGTTCAGAGCCAACCTCCAAAATGCTACGCATTTTATAGCTGTTTTATGAAATTTTGCTTGGCTCTAAACAGTTACATTTTATTTTTAAAAAAGGACGCAGCATGGTGAAATGACTGCGTCCTGATGTAATATGCATAGGCTAAAGCCCTGAATTCCAGAGCATCGCCATGCTCACAGCTCGATTCCGCTTCGCTTCTTCTCGCTGTGGGGCTGCGCCCTATGAAACCAGCCAGTCAAAAGTCTCTTAGCAAGCAAGCTTGCACGAGTCTTTTACTGTCTGATTTCGCATGGCTTGGCTGTATTACATATGATCGTGGCAAGTTCTTGCGATAACGTCAAGCTGCTGCTCACGAGTAAGGTCGATAAACTTAACAGCGTATCCTGATACACGGATTGTGAAGTTAGCGTACTCAGGTTTCTCTGGGTGCTCCATAGCATCTTTCAGCTTCTCAACACCGAATACGTTTACGTTCAGGTGATGTGCTCCCTGATCGAAGTATCCATCCAGTACGTGAGCAAGGTTCTCTTTACGCTCTTCATCTGTATGTCCAAGTGCACCTGGGTTGATTGTCTGTGTATTAGAGATTCCGTCAAGTGCAAGCTCGTAAGGAAGCTTAGCAACAGAGTTAAGAGAAGCAAGAAGTCCGCTCTGCTCTGCGCCGTAAGACGGGTTAGCTCCTGGTGAAAGTGGCTCTCCAGCCTTTCTTCCGTCCGGAAGAGATCCTGTAGCCTTACCATATACAACGTTAGATGTAATTGTAAGGATAGATGTTGTCGGTACAGAATGTCTGTATGTGTGGCACTTGTTCAGTTTGTGCATGAATTTCTTCAGAAGCCATACAGCAATCTCATCTGCACGGTCATCATCGTTACCGTATCTTGGGAAGTCTCCCTCAATCTCGAAGTCTGTTGCAAGACCATCTTCGTCACGGACAACTTTAACCTTAGCGTATTTGATAGCGCTTAAGGAGTCTACTACGTGTGAGAATCCAGCAATACCTGTTGCGAAAGAACGTTTAACGTCTGTGTCGATCAGGGACATCTGAGCTGCCTCATAGTAGTATTTATCATGCATGTAGTGGATCATGTTCAGTGTATCAACATACAGCTTGGACAGCCACTCCATCATTTCATCATATTTAGCAAGTACTTCATCGTAATCAAGGTACTCAGAAGTAATTGGCTGGTAAGCCGGTCCTACCTGTGCTTTAGTCTTTTCATCAACACCACCGTTGATAGCGTAAAGAAGACACTTAGCAAGGTTTGCACGAGCTCCGAAGAACTGCATCTCTTTACCTGTCTCTGTAGCAGATACACAGCAGCAGATGCTGTAGTCATCTCCCCATACCGGACGCATAACATCATCGTTCTCGTACTGGATGGAGCTTGTTGTTACAGAAATCAGGGATGCGAACTTCTTAAAGTTCTCTGGCAGTCTTGAAGAATAAAGAACTGTCAGGTTTGGCTCTGGTGAAGGTCCCATGTTGTTCAGTGTGTGGAGGAAACGGTAGTCAGTCTTTGTTACCATAGAACGTCCGTCCTGTCCAAGTCCACCAACCTCAAGTGTAGCCCATGTCGGGTCTCCTGAGAACAGCTGGTTGTAAGATGGGATTCTTGCGAACTTAACCATACGGAATTTCATTACCATGTGGTCGATGATCTCCTGAGCTTCCTTCTCTGTAAGTGTTCCATTCTTAAGATCTCTGTCAATATAGATATCAAGGAATGTAGAGATACGTCCTACGGACATAGCTGCACCATTCTGTGTCTTGATTGCTGCAAGATATCCGAAGTACAGCCACTGAGCTGCTTCGTGAGCATTCTTAGCCGGCTGAGAAATATCGAATCCGTATGCTGCAGCCATCTCTTTCATCTCTTTCAGAGCTTTAATCTGATCTGCAAGTTCTTCACGAAGACGGAAATCCTCACCCTTCATGCCGTGTCTTGCGTAACGCTCGAAGTCATACTGTTTTCTCTCGATCAGGAAATCGATACCGTACAGTGCAACACGACGGTAGTCACCTACGATACGTCCACGTCCGTATGTATCCGGAAGTCCTGTGATGATCTTGTTATGACGAGCTTTTTTCATCTCTGGTGTATAAACATCGAATACACCCTGGTTATGTGTTTTATGATATTTTGTGAAGATCTCATGCAGTTTCTCGCTTGGCTGGTATCCGTATGTTGTACAAGCCTGCTCTGCCATCTTGATTCCACCGTAAGGCATGAATGCTCTCTTCAGTGGTTTGTCTGTCTGCAAACCAACAACCTGCTCAAGGTCTTTCATGCTCTCATCGATATATCCTGGGCCGTATGCTGTCAGACCGGAAACAACTTCTGTCTCCATATCGAGAACTCCGCCCTTAGCTCTTTCTTCTTTCTGAAGTTCCTGCAGTCTTCCCCATAATTTGTCTGTTGCTTCTGTCGGTCCTTCAAGGAATGCCTCATCACCTTCATATGGTGTGTAGTTCTCCTGGATGAAATCACGCACGTCTACAGAGTGTGTCCATTTTCTTCCCTTGAAGCCAGCCCACTGCTCAAAATTAGCCATTGAAAAATCCTCCTATATTCTTTCCTAAAATAGTTTTGTAATTGTTTTACGGGCATAGTATAACACCGTGTTAAATAAATGACAAGCGTAAAATCGAGAATAAATATCGGAAATTGCTTTGTATTCGATTTAGTACAAAATATGCGGAAAAACGCCCATTTTACGGGGAATTGTACAAACTTTAGTACAGTAAAAATGTACCGTAAAAAGAACATTTCCCCATGTGTACAGTCGGATTCACACGCAAATAAACGGTCTGATTTTCTTTCCGAAAAACCTCTAGGTACTTTTCCTCTATGATAACGTTTTCACTTTCTTTTTTCTTTATATTTTTGTCAATAGAGTTATGTTCTGTTTTTTGATATAATAGTGCATTAGAGTATCTATATTTAGTTTATGAAAGAGGAATATTATGGAAATCAAAAAGACCAGGCCGGAAGAATTAGACGTGCTTCTTAAAATGTACGAAAACGCACGCAGATTTATGGCAACCCACGGAAATGCTTCCCAGTGGGGAAACACTTATCCTTCTCCTCAGTTAATTCTGGACGATATTACTGAGGGGAACAGTTATGTCTGCACAGAGCAGGATCAGATCATTGCCACTTTCTATTATAAAGAAGGCGCTGATCCCACTTATATGCGCATCTACGAAGGTGACTGGATCAATGACTCCCGTTACGGAGTTGTCCACCGCATCACTTCCACCGGAAATGTAAAAGGTGCAGCGTCCTTCTGCCTGAACTGGGCCTTGGAACAATGCGGCAATATCCGTATTGATACACACCAGGACAATATCGTAATGCAGCATCTGTTAGATAAGAATGGATTCAAATATTGCGGAATCGTATATGTTGAGGATGGAACAGAACGAATTGCTTATCAGAAAGTGATTTAATAATACCAAAATCCATAAAGCAAGGAGCAGAGACATTTGATTTTAATGCCTCTGCTCCTTGTTGCTATATGTCTCACAGAATCTTGCTGCGAAGGACGGTTCTTCTCCACCTGCATAGAGATGTGAGATATCTCCTACTTTCAATCCACGGAAATATGCCGTTCCCTGTTCTCTCTCTTCTGTTACTACTTCTGTCACAGAAGTTGGTGCAAGCGCAAGGCAATGCCAAAGCACAAATGGTGATACATTCCATAAATGAGACAACAGCACGCAGCTGATTCCGAAATGGCAGAAAAATGTCACTGTCTCATCACTTTCTTTCTCCACACGATAATGCGCCCCTTCTCTTACATATCCATGCTCTGCGAGAAAGCGATCAAATTCTTCAATCACATGATCGTATACTTCTACGAGATCGGAATTTTTCGCCACTTCTGTTTCTCTCCATGTATTTTTATCCATATAAGCTTCATGTTCTGTCCAATACCCCGGAACCATATCCCATGCAATTCTAGGTTGGAAATGCTCCCCTTCTTTTTTCACATCGGGATATGCTTTTTCAAGTTCCGGATTTTTATTCAGAT
>OGYK01001009.1_pt1 | contig 21841 bp, 23 predicted proteins | sample 1576501 | NCBI WGS metagenome assembly OGYK01 (sample SAMEA3541530, study PRJEB24748) | human gut metagenome | biome: human gut; feature: human-associated habitat; material: faeces | place: China | collected 2012
AGGAAGGCAAGCTGATTTCTCCTTTGATCGTGTGGAACAACACACTTGTTGACGGACACAATCGTTATGCAATCCTCCAAAAGCACCCAGAGATTTATTTCTCCACCATGCCGCTCCGATTTGAGAACCGCGAAGAAGCCATTGCGTGGATTTGCCGGAATCAGTTGGGACGGCGAAACCTGAGTCCCGAACAGAAACGCTATCTGCTTGGGAAGCAGTACGAAGCCGAGAAGAAGGCTGCAAAAATCTTTCGGGGCAATCAGTACACTTTAGCAAAGAAAAGTGGTGGTGCTCACGATGATAACCACCACTCCGGGAAGAAAACCTGCGACCGAATCGCAGAAGAAAACGGTGTCAGCCGTGCCTCTGTTCTCCGTGCCAGCCACTATACACGAGGCATCGACATTGCGGACAACCTCTCTCCCGGCATCAAGCAGAAAGTCTTTTCCGGCGAAGTGAAGTTTACCAACGAAGAAATGTCCAAACTCGTGCAGGCAAGTGCCGAGCATCGTTCAGATGTCCTTGCTCAAATCCTGCATCCAGAGGCATTGGAAGTGTTGGAATCTGCCAGCGCAGAATTTGAACCTGAAAAAGCAGAACCCGTTCCCATGCCCACACCACAAACAGAAGAATTCCGGTGCTATCATGTACCGGACGAGTTTATGAAGGTTTACAAATCTTTGAGCCGTGCGACCGAAATGATGAAAAACTCATGGAAGAAAACGCTCAAAAACAATCCCAGCTATTTCACTGACCCGGAAAAGCAGAAGGTTCTCCGCTTCGCAATGCAGCGACCTGCTAACTACCTGACTGAAATCGAAACCTATCTGGAAAAGGCTCTTGCAGAAGCCCTTGAAGAAGAAAAGACCGCATAACGACAGGCACTTGTAAGCCATCAACGAGCCACCAGCCGCAAGTGCAGGGCGGAAAGCATCCGCGCCCTTGCGCCTGATAAAAATTGGAACTTTGATTTTCTCGCCCGACTTTGCCACGGTGGGACGATCAAAGGAGCGTGCGTTTGAACAAAAAGAAAAAGTCCACAAATACTTCCCCTTACCCCGATGAAGTCATCGACCGTCTGGCACGGGCATTCTACCCAGCCATCCTTGCCTGCTGGAACAGCGAGGTAGGACAGCGGGAGTTTGCTGCATGGCAGGCGGAGCAGGCTCATCACACCACCAGCAAAGAAAAACAGAGCGTTCCCGACGGGGAACGCCCTGCTGTACATATCGCTGTTGTCTGTGGCTTTTGGCAGGGTGCGTCCGGGTGGGCGCACCCTTTTTTTGTTTTTCTTGGAAAACTTTAAGACTTCTTCTGATTTTGGAGAGTGGTTGCCATAGCAACCGACAATCCTGCGGGAATCTGCTAAAATGCTCTGTGGTTGGTTATGTATGACTAACTGCCAGAAATTTTCATTATTTAAGGAGTTTCCCATGAAAAAGATTACACGTCGTTCTTTTCTCGCTGCTATGGCTGCTGTCAGCGCTGCCGGTGTCCTGACCGCCTGTGGTGGTTCCGGCAATGCAGCTTCTTCCGCTGCCGCTTCTGAATCCGCCTCTGTTTCCAGCGAAGCAGTCTCTTCTGCGGCTTCTGCCGATGAGACCGGCACCCACATCGTCATCGACCACGGCGGCAATGAGGTCGAAGTCCCCAACAAGGTCACCCGTGTGGTCATCGACCAGATTCCCATCCTGTCCACCTACATGGCCTATTTTGAGGGCAGTGCCCCCTATATCGTGGGCTACTGCGGCTCCTTCAAGTCGGTCATTTCCGACACCGTGCTCAAGAACATCGCTCCGGAGCTGATGGAATCCAGCGACACGGTCTATGCGCAGAGTGACCTCAATATTGAGGAGATCATGAAGCTGAACCCGGATGTCATCCTGTACAATGCAGGCAATTCCTCCCATGCAGAGATCCTGAAGGCCAGCGGTATTCCCTCGATCGGCTTTGCCACCGTGGGTGCTTCCACCGAGGCTGACCCGCTGGAGCGCTATGAGGAGTGGCTGAAACTGCTGGAGGATATCTTTGGCGAACCGGGCAAGACCGAGGCCTTTGTGGCTGCCGGTGACGAGATCGTGGCCGATGTGGAAGCCCGCATTGCGGATATTCCTGAGAGCGACCGCCCCAGCGCCCTGATCCTGTGGAAGTACTCGGACGGTGTGCCGCAGGTCTCTGGAAACGGCACTTTCGGTACCTACTGGATGAAGCATCTGGGCGTGACCGACAAAGCGCTGGAAGCCACCGGTTTTGCCCAGACCAGCATGGAACAGGTCTACAGCTGGGATCCGGACATCCTCTTCCTCGATGGCCCCGGCCTGCAGCCCCTGTGCACGGAGAATGTGCTTTCCGGCAACGTGGATGGTGCCGACTTCTCCACGCTGACCGCCGTGCAGAACGGCCGCGTGTACAACACCACCCTCGGTATGTGGAACTGGTTCACCCCGAACCCGGATGCCCCGCTGGTACTGGCATGGCTGGCCTGCAACACCTACCCGGACGCTTTCGCAGATTACCCGCTGGGCGATACCATCAAGGAATACTACAAGACCTGGTATGGCTATGATGTGACCGATGACGAGCTGGAGGAAATGCTGCTGTACTGATGAAGGACACCATCTGGATCAAAAAAGGCTGCTTTACCCCGCTGGCTATCCTGCTGATGCTGGCACTGCCGTTGACCACCTCAGTAATCTGCCTGTGCTTCGGACGCATGAATGTCCCGGTCGGGGAAGTGCTGACCGCCCTGCGCACAGCTCTGACCGGCGGCAGCGCGGCCAATGTGCAGAACTATTCCATCGTCATCAACCTGCGTCTGCCGCGCATCCTCATGGCCATCATCGTAGGTGCAGGACTGACCTGTGCGGGCAACACCTTTCAGTCCCTGTTTTCTAATCCGCTTGCAACGCCGGACATTTTGGGCGTGACCAGCGGCACCTGTGTGGGTGCAATTCTGGCCATCATTCTGTCGTGCAGTATTCTGGAAACACAGCTCATTGCGCTGGTGTTCGGCCTTGCGTCTGTCTGCTTTACCCTGAAAATTGCAGGCAAGAACGATGGCCGTTCCATGGTCTATCTGGTTCTGGCCGGAACCATTGCCTCTTCTCTTTTCAATGCGGTTGGATCGCTGCTCAAGTATACGGCCGACCCGCAGGATAAGCTGCCGGAGATCACCTACTGGCTGATGGGCAGTTTTACCAGTGCCAGCTACCAGAAGATCCTCATCGGCTGCCCGCTCATCATCGCAGGCATCGCTGTCATTTACCTGCTGCGCTGGCGGCTGAACATCCTCTCCCTGAGTGATGACGAAGCCCGTGCCAGCGGCATCAACATCAAACAGACCCGGATGCTGTTCATTCTGGCTTCCACGCTGATTACCGCCTCGGCGGTATCCATGTGCGGACAGGTGGGCTGGATCGGGCTGCTGATCCCGCACTGCGCCCGGATGCTGGTGGGCAGCAACAACCGCTATGTCGTGCCGGTGAGCCTGAGTCTTGGTGCCAGCTTCATGATCCTGATCGACACGCTGTCGCGTACCATCAGCATCATTGAGCTGCCGCTTTCCATCCTGACCGCCATCATCGGTGCGCCGGTGTTCATCTCTCTGCTGAATAAGACAAGGAGCAACCTGCGATGATCTTGCAAGTGCAGAATGGCTGTTTCGGCTACCCCAGACAGCCTGCCATACTGGAAAATATCGACCTGACACTGGAAGAGGGACACATTCTTGCCATCCTCGGCCCAAACGGCATCGGCAAGACCACTTTACTCAAATGCATGATCGGTCTGCTGCCGTGGCACAGCGGCAAGACCCTGCTCTATGGTAAGGAGATCCACACCCTGAAGTCGAAGGAAGTGTGGAGCACCATCTCCTACATCCCGCAGTCCCACGGGTTTGCCTTCTCCTATACCGGACTGGAAATGGTTTTGCTGGGCCGCAGTGCCCATCTGGGTATGTTCCAGCAGCCCGGTAAAGAGGAACTGGAAATGGCCGAAGCCATGATGGAGCGGGTGGGCATCTTTCACCTTGCCAACAAGGACTGCAACCGGATGAGCGGCGGCGAACTGCAAATGGTGCTCATTGCCCGTGCCCTTATCAACGACCCTAAGCTCATTATTCTGGACGAGCCGGAGACCGGTCTGGACTTCCACAACCAGATCCTTGTCCTGAACATGGTAGAGCGGCTGGCGCATGAGGAAGGCATCAGCGCCATTATGAACACCCATTATCCTACCAACGCCATGAGCGTGGCAGACGAAGCACTGATGCTCAACCGCAAGGGTGAATTTTTCTACGGTCCGGCCGCTGCCATCCTGAACGAACAGAACATTTCCTATTCCTTTGATGTTCAGGTCATCGTGGACGAGTTGAATTATCAGGGACGCGCCGTGCGCAGCATTGTGCCAGTGGCCTTGCGAGGGAATGCCGTATGAAGATACCATTTACACTTTCCCAGCTGCGTCCCATCCGGGAGGCCATGACAGTTTCCCGCCCAGCAAAACTGGGCGAGAGTGTACCTGTTACCTGGTTCTCGCTGGGCGGCGGCACCTCCATCACCCCGGAATATTACGACTGCACTACCCTGTATCTGGGCGGGGAAGGCTGCGGCGATTTCCTTCTGGGGGAAGAAAGCCACATCGTTCCCCTGCATCCCGGCCAGCTGCTGGCCGTTCCGCCTAAAATGCTCTGCGGCTGTCTGACCGACAGCGGCATGATCTATACTGAAATCATTCTGAAAAAGGAGAACTTTACCATGAACAACATTCTCAAAGCAGGCCAGCCCACCGAACTGAAAGATCTCATTTCTTACGAGGACGGCAGCATTGCAAACCTCGACCTCGTCCACGCCGACAACATGAAATTCGTGCTGATGGCCTTTGACGAGGGCACCGGCCTGACCCCGCACCGTGCACCCGGCAACGCCATCCTGACCGCGCTGGAAGGCAAAGCCATCATCGGCTATGAGGGTCAGGACTATGAGCTGACCGCAGGCCAGAGCTTCCGTTTTGACAAAAACGGCCTGCACAGCGTCACTGCACAGGGCAAGTTCAAAATGAGCCTTCTGCTGGTGATCGAATAAGCGATTTCCTCATCACAACTGACGCAAAGAACCCGTCCGGAGCATTCCGGACGGGTTCTTTGTCATTCGGTTTCTTCAGCAGTAATACAGGAAGGAACGCAGGCGGCTCCACGCCGTTTCGTCCCAGTCATTGTCCAGCGAAAGCTGGAACAACGGTGCATTGCAGGCATCCCGCAGGCCGCGCATATCCAGGATCATGGCAGCATTTTCATAGCGTGGGGCGAGGGTCAGCACGGCATCCGCCCGCCCGGAAAGCTCTACTGCTTTTGCATAGCGGTAGCGGCCATTCCCGCCCGCAAAGTGCGGCAGGATGGTGTCTGCCGTTTCAAACAGGGCCGCAGTGTCCTGCGCAAAGGTGCTGTGTGCACCCAGTTCTGCGCCGATGGTCTGCATCTCCTGCGCCATCTGTTCCAGCCATTTGGCACAGGGCTTGTTGGCATCCATGTTGTCCTTCCAAAGGAACCAGAGCGCCTCGCTCAACGGCGCGCGGAGCAGCTGGCTGCCCTCTGCTTCCAGCGTAGAAAGCACTCCGCTGTCCAGCTCGGTCAGGCAGAGCGGCGTACCCACGGTGGCAAGCCTGCGGCCCGTGGCGGGGCATCTGCCGATCTCTACCGCAGCCTTGTGGAGCTGTGCCCAGCCGGGCAGCGTGTCCCATGCAGCAGCAATTCCGGCGCGCATCGCCGCCGGGGCGGCATACAGGATATCTCCGGCCAGCAGTGCACGGAACAGGGCATCCCGGTCCTGCGCCGTTGCAGGCAGGGTTTCCAGCATCGGGCTGACCAGCTTGGCGCTCTGGTTTCCTCTGCGGTCCAGTACTGCCCGGATGACGCGGGCATACTGACCATCCGCTTCTGCGCCCTGCGTCTGCGGGATCAGGAACTGTGCCGGTGCCGGGTCTACTTCCTGCTGTGCAAGGATGCCGCCCAGCAAAGCAGGGAAGGGCAGATATTCCTTTGCACTGGTCTCGGCACGTCCAAGGCTCAACGCATGAGCGCTGAGATGCGGCAGTGCATGGGCATCCACCCCCTGTGCACGGAAATATCCGGTCAACGATGCCGTGTATTCGCCCAGCGGCGGCAACCAGAGCGGAAAATCCTTTTCCGGCACCGCCGGGAGATGACAGGGGCGGATATCGACCTGCTCCAGCACAAAGTTCTTGGGCAGAACTTCCACCGGGCGGTGGTTCAGGCTGTTCAGGAAGGCTTCAATGCGGGTGATGACACCCACATTGGAGAAGTGCTCGTCCACTTCGATCTGCAAGTAGGGCTTATCCCCCATTTCCTGCTTGAACAGATGGGACAGCATGGTATCCGGGCCGCAGCCGTGGTTGGTCAGATACACCGCATACAGGTTCGGATGATGAGCGATGAGCTTTGCGCCGGACAGGATGTGCTGTCCGAACGGATAATACAGATTTTCGTATTCGTCCGCAATGTCCAGCGCATGGCCGGGCAGATGACTCAGGGTAATGACCTTGTATCCGCGTTCCAGCAGCAGTTCCGGGATGCCCATGTTCAGGATGGGGTCGGAAACGCCATAATTTCGGGTGATGAGCACCAGAATTTTGTCCTCCGGTTTCAGGGTCGCCAGCAGTGCTTTGCCCTGCTTTTCCACTGCGGCAGTATGGCGGCGCACCGCCATGGCACCGCTGAGCAGTGCTTTTGCGCAAAGCGGCTTCGGGATACCTAGTACTTTGCCCAGCCCCAGCATGGCGGTGGCCATGGCTTCCTGCCCGAAGTCCAGATCAAATACCGGGCTGAGCAGGGTGATGCCCTTGTTTTCGATGTCCAGTGCCTTTGCGATGGACACCGCCGCCGTCTGCATATAGACGCAGCCGTAGTTGTGCTTCACCCGGCTCTTTTCGTGCTTCATGGTGTGGATGCTGGGCAGAAAGATATAATCCACCTTCTGGTCGATGAGCTGCTGTATGTGGCCGTAGATCAGCTTGACCGGGTAGCAGGTCTCGCTCTGTGCCAGCTGCTGGGAAAGCCGGATGGTTTCCTCGCTGGTCGGGTCGGTCAGGACTACGTTGAACCCCAGCGAGGTAAAGAATGCATTAGCCATGGGGAAGAACTTGTGGATCATCAGCACAAAGGGCACGCCCACCGTCTTTTTGCGAGGGTCGCGTTTCCCCGTGTAGCCTTCCAGAAGCAGGTTGTCGGCCTGCCGGTAAAAATCAATGTTTCTTTGGGTCTCGGCGCTGCGGCTGTCCTCTGCGGCCTGTGCCGGGCTGTCAAACCCGACGAACTGACTGGACGTATCGCCCACCGCTTCCTGCGCCAGCAGGGCCGCGCCGTATGCGCCGCTGATGGAGAACACCGGGCTGACCCGGACCCGGCTGCCATAGGCCGCCTGAAAAGCCGCCACGATGCCGGGATTGTAATCCACACCGCCCTGCAATACGATGTGCTGTCCGACCGGTTTGGAGCCGACCACTTTGTGCAGGTAGTTCTGCACGATGGCGTGGCACAGTCCGGCCGCAATATCTGCCTGTGGAACGCCTTCGGCAGCGGCAGAAGCAATGGCGGTTTCAATGAATACCGTGCAGCGCTCGCCCAATGCGGCCGGGTGCTCTGCGGACAACGCCAACTGGCCAAATTCAGCCAGCGGAATCCCCATGCGGGCGGCCTGTTCCTCTACAAAAGAACCGGTGCCCGCTGCGCAGATCTTGTTCATCTGGAAATCCACGACTTTGCCGTTTTTCAGGCTGATGTATTTGCTGTCCTGCCCGCCGATCTCAAAGACAGTATCCACCTCCGGCACCCAGTGCGCAGCGCCCTTTGCCTGCGCGGTGATCTCATCCCGCACGGCATCGGCACCGATGCGCTTGCCGACACGCTCCCGCCCGGAGCCAGTCACGCCCACCGCCGTAAAGCGCACCGCACCGAACCGTTCCCGGATGCTGGCCAGCCCCTTGCGGACAGCTCCTTCCGGGTCGCCTGCGGTGCGCAGATACTGGAAATCCACCAGTTCACCCTCCGGCCCCACCAGAACAAGGTCGGTGCTGGTGGAACCGATGTCGATGCCCAGCGCACAGCCCTTCTCCGGGAGGATACCGGTGGCCTTCGGCTCAGAAAGATCAGTGCCGGGCAACAGTTCCAGTCTGGGAAGCCCGGTTGTCGTGGAGCGTGTTGCCATTGCATCGTTCAACAACGCATCCAGCTGTGCCAGTGTAAATGCACCTTCTGCCTTGCATGCTGCACCGATGGCCGCTTCAAAACGCGCTTCTTCCGGGACGATCAGTTCCTCTTCGGTCAGGTCGAACACATCCCGGATAGCCCGTATCACGCCGGAGTTGCAGGTCACGCCGCCGCAGAATACCACTGGTTTGCAGACCGGCAGCCGCCGCACAATGGTCGCCTTGTAGTTATGGATCATTGCATAGCACAATCCCAGCAGGATATCCGGCGTGGAAACACCTTCCTGCTGGCGGTGAATGATATCCGTTTTGGCAAACACTGCGCAGCGTCCGGAAAGCCGCGGAATGCTCTGCGCCTGCTCAACCAGCGCAGAATAATCCTCCAGCTTGCAGCCCACACGGGACATCTGATCCTCAAAAAAGGAACCGGTGCCGCCTGCGCAATGCTCGTTGGCCGCAAACTGCGGGGTCCGGCTCTGGACTTCCGTGATGAACCGCGCACCTTGACTGCCGATTTCAATAATCGAACCGGCCTGCGGCACAAGCCTGCGTACACCTTCCACGATGGCAGGAATCTCTCCCAATTCTGACAGAACCGGGCAGCGTTCCAGTAGTGCCCCGGCGTTATCACCTGTCACGCAAATAGCAAGTGTCTCGTCCCTGCCAATAGCAAGTTCCGACAAGCCCTGCCGCAGGCACAGAAGCGGCCTGCCGTGATGCACGGCAAGCCAGTACTTCGCCACCGTTCCGTTCTGCATCAGCACGATTTTGACCGTGGAGGTGCCAAGATCCATTCCCAAAGAATACATGGGACAGCTCCTTTCAAAAATCAACCCTGTCGCTTTGAAGGTTTGACATTTCAAACTTCATTCCGTATAATAGAGCTGTCGTAAATTAGACAGCTCTAACCAGAGTTTAACACAACTACCTCGATGTGTCCGTTGTTATGGCAACGGACGGAATGATTTTGGAGCATGGAAAAATATTATTCGATTTTACAGCAGTGCGGAATGTTCCACGGCATCCAGCCGCGCCGCTACCGGGATGTTCTGGACTGCCTGCACGCAAGCGTGCATCAATATCCCCGCAATACGCATCTTGTGGAACTGGGTGAGCAAAGCCACAATACAGGCATCCTGCTGGATGGCACAGTGGAAGAGTTTCTGTATGATGAAAATGGAAATCAGGTCAGCATCTGCCGGCTGGCAAGCGGGCAGATTTTTGGGGCCGAACTGGCCTGTACCGGCTGGAGTACCAGTCCGGTCTGCCTGCGGGCCGACTCAGACTGTACGGTGCTCCGGTTGGATTTCAGCGCTCTCATGTCCCAGCAGACCATGACCTGTCCCTGCCGGATGCAGGTGACCGCTAATCTGATGCAGGACATGGCACAGCAGCTTTTATTCTTTAATACAAAGGTGCGTATTCTTGCCCAGAAGCGTTTGCGGGACCGGCTGAAAATTTATTTGCAGACGCTGACACCGGACAGCAAAGGATGTTATCATCTGCTGTACAGCCGTACCGAGCTGGCCGACTTCCTCTGTGTAGATCGCAGCGCGCTTTCCCGCGAATTGTGCCGGATGCGGGATGAAAAGGTTATTGAATTTTCCGGGGCAAAAATCAAGATCCTAGATCATGATTTTCTCCGTCACTGAGCTTCAAGCTGAAATAAAAGGAAGGCAGGGTGTTCTTTTGATGGAACACTCCGCCTTCCTTATCGTGTGTGGATTTTTGGGGGTTAGTCTTCTAGTCCATGGATTCCAGCCACATTCTTCAAATATTCCTCCGGGTCACCGTTCAGAATCAAATCCGCATAGCCCAGCGGATCGTTGTAGATGAGGTAGTCCAGTTCCGTCCTCTGCGCCATGGTCACGTCCAATTCATCCTCGACCCCAGTGCAGTTGATGGAGATCATTCTCCCATCCCGGAGCAGCAGCTCCACACAGCCGGTGTCCATGTTGAAATGACAAGCTCTTTCATCGTACTTCATGTTTGTGTCCTTTCTGCCTTACGGCACTCTTACAGTGGTCTGTCGTGCTTTCTTATGATAAGGTCTGGGACACTTTTCGATGGAAGCAAGGGATTCGTTCTGCTTTCCGAAGAAAACAAAAAATCCGAACCCTTCTCCTATTGGAAAAAAGTTCGGATTTTCATGGTTTGGTGCGGCGGAAGTGGGGCTGTACGAACAAATCTCCCGCCTGAACAACCATCGCCCTTTTCGGCTCCCCCTGATGAGGGCGGTGTCCCTGAATTTTTTCGGCACTCTAAGTGGCTCATACGAACTTCGGTTTCGTATGAGCCACTCTCGCTGTCTGGACAGTCGTTGTCCAGCTCCAGCGGGATTTCTATGTTGTTATGGTTTCCGGTAAAGCTGAATACGATCTTGAGCCGGTTGTCATCGTAAAGATACACCGCGAGCAGGAACGTGTTGAACAGCTTTGCCAGGAACTTTTTGTTTTTTATATCCCCGGTACGGAAAAGCTGAAGCCCGGCAATGAGATCATCCCGGTCGATTTCGACCCGCTCTGCTTTGGCCGTGTTGATTTTGCCTGAGAGTTTTGCTTGCTGCTCCTCAAGGTCAAGAAGTCGTGTTCGGGTGGTCGGGGTGATAATACCGGCTTCGATTGCTTTCATCAGGTTGGATATGGCCTGCTGAACAGCCGCCAGCTCATTTTCCATAGCTTCAATGTGAAGCTCATGGTCTTTTTGTTTGAAGTAAGCAATGGTGCTGTCCACGATGAAGTCTATGGTTTCATCATCCAAGCAGTACATCATGATGACCCGCGCCACAGCATTTTCAATCACATCCCGGCGGATGGCTTTCTTTTCGCAGGTGTGTTCCAGCCGGTGCTTTTGACAGGCGTAGTAATAATGCATTTCGCCGGTCTTGCTGGTGCCAGAGATCCCGACCATATAGCTCCCGCAATGCCCACAGTACAGTTTGCCGGTCAGAAGATAGTTTTCTGCTCCGTGGCGGGCGCGTCCATAGCGGTTATCCTTTTTCATGCCGTAGGCCTCCTGTGCATCGTAGAAAAGCTCATCACTGATGATGCGCGGCATTCCACCGGGGATGCGGATGTCGCCGTACATGTAAATGCCGCGGTATCTATCGTTATGGCAGAGGACATGGAAGCTGCCTTTGTTCCACTCGCGCCCTCTGGCGGTTCTGATTCCGCGGGCATTGAGGTCAGCGGCTATGCTGGCAAAAAGCTCCCCGGCGGCGACTCGTGTATAAATCTCCCGGACGATGGCAGCTTTCGGCTCATCAATTTCGGGCTTGCCGTCGGCACCACGCTTATAGCCAAGCGGAAGACTGCCATTGACAAGCCCCTTTTTGGCATTATCGTATAGGCCGCGCTTCACATCCTCGGCCATGTTTTCGATATAGAACTGATTGACGTTCATCATCGATCTCAAAGCAAAGCGCCCGGCGGCGTTATCGTCAAAATCTTCTTCGGCATAAAAGACCTTGACTCCGCAATCCACCAAGCGGCTCTCGTTTACCAGTGCCTGCATCATGTTGCGGCCTATTCTGTTGCTTTTCCATGCCAGCACATAGGCGAACTTGTGCTGCTCGGCATCTCGCATCATACGCTGGAAAGAGGGGCGCTTGTCCGTTTTGCCGCTGATCGCTCGGTCTTCATAGGTGGCGGTGACGGTCAGCCCCAGCTCTGCGGCGTGCTTTCGGCAGGCTTCAACCTGCTGTTCGATGGAAACATCCCTTTGATTGTGGGAAGAATAGCGGGCGTAGATGACCGCATCGCCGCCGTTTGTCTTTTGTTTTTTGCCCATAAAAATACCTCCGGGTACACTTTGACAAGCCTGCCCGGAGGTGGTACAATAACATCTGCGAGGTCTGTTATTGCTCTGGACAGGTTTTATCCTGTACCATCTCTGAGCAAGCTGATCTGGAACGCCTGCGGTGCTGGTAACACCGTGGGCGTTTTTATTTTGCTGAAAAACGGAAAAATCTACCGAAACGCTGACAAAGCAGGGAAGAAGCTGTTATATTTGAGCTGCTTCCGGGAGCAATCTTACAGGAAAGGGGATACCAGCGCATGAAATCGGAAGATTATTCCAAAATCGTTGAGCAGGTGAAAGCCCTGTCGGATGCCGATCGGGAAGCACTGCTCACTTATCTGCGCTCGCTGACAGGTAGCGCAGATAGCTCAAAGCCTCCTGCTGCTTGTCGGCCGGAAGATTCACAAACAACTCCATAATCTCAGTCACCTTGCCGTCCTCCTGCTGGAGGGCGGCTTTTTTCTTATCGGCAGCCATTCCAATAGAGCTTCCCAAAGGTCTTGGATCATCCACTAGCCCTATAAGGTAGGCTTCATTGGTCTCAAGAGCGGATGCAAGAGGTTCCAGTATGGCAACAGGAAGTTTTTCAATATCACCGTTTTCATAGCGGTAAACTGTAGCACGGTTTTTCCCCAAACGTGCTGCAAGCTCATCGACTGAAAAACCAAGTTCTTGCCGTCTATCACGAATTCTATCTCCAATGGTCATTTGAAGCCCTCCCTTTTAATCTCTATTATACATAAAATTCGCAAATTTGCAATTCAATTTCCCGATTTTCAAAAAATATTTCGCATAAGATGCGAAAAAGCTCTTGACTTTGAAACGGAAAGGGCGTACAATACGGTTGTCGCAAATGTGCGACACAAAAAGGAGGTGAACAAATTGAATGTGCGAAAATTGAGAGCAAAGATGATTGAAAATAACTTTTCGGTCGAAGCGCTGTCAAATATTATCGGAGTCAGCAAATCGACATTTTATCGGAAGCTGACCGAAAAAGGCGAAAATTTCACCATTGGAGAAGCCAATGCAATAGCGAGGGCGCTGAACTTTACCGCAAGGGACTTCTCTGCGATATTTTTTGCCTAAATTGTCGCATATATGCGACGAAAGGCCGCGCGATGGAGGTGAATTGGAGAACACAAGAAAAAGGCACCGTCCTGCTGGAACAGGGCGATGCCGGAAGCGATGCGCCATACCGACCAAGGTTATCTGTCCACGTTCCCGGAGGAACGTCTGAGAAAGGCTGCATCATCGTTTTTTAGTTTAACTGATTTCCCCTCGGAAATCAAGTGGGCTATACAAGAGAAAGAAATCCAAGATGTCCGACATAAAAGTTGATGTTTCCAGCATCACGCCGGAAGCCCAATACCAGCTGGCAAAGGGATGTTTGGAATTTTACTTTTCCATCGTCAGTCAGCCCGGCGGGCGTGAACAGCTGGACGCATGGAAAGCTGAACACCTGAGAAAGGAGAGCCGCACATGACCCATGAGGAACAGATTTCTTTGTTTGAAGCACTTGCGTTGAATGGTGCATGGAGCAACGCGGCCTGCACCGGCTACTGTCTGCTGGCTATGCAGAGAGCCGGGCTTGACAAGAAGACCATCGAAAAGGTGCTGCATGAACTGCACTGGGCATTCGATGACACCAGCGTTGAGCAGGCCGAGAAGATCTATTGCGGTGGGGAGGAGTAAAGATGCAGGAATTGTTGATGTTCATGTACCACCTCACCCCCGAACAGGCGGCGGCTCGTGTCCCGCTGTTCCAGTTCTGGCTGACCGCTTTTGGAGCGGCTCTGCTGATCTGGCTGGACAGTAAGGGCGTGTTCGATGGTTTTGGAGCATGGCTCGCCTGTGTCCTCCGTGATACACGGGTAGGCGATCTGCTCCGAAAGTTTATGTGATTTCGGGCTTGTCCCGGTTGTTTTTCTGAAAGAAAAGGAGATTTCAATGAAGTACGGAAGAAGTTTGCAGGAGCTGGCGATTGAGCTTGACCGGCAGGCCAAGGTCAAAAAGGACTACGTTGCCACGGCGGGTGCTATGCAGATGACCGCCGTCAACGAGAACTTTGACCTCGTGATCGGAAACACTCCGTTCCAGCTGAACGAGAATGCCCACCGTCAGTTGGGATTGCAGCTGAAGATTCCGGCACCCTACTATGAGCGGATGCGGGCAGAGAACCCCGGCTTGCTGATGGCAAACGTCAATGGCTGGTTCCAGCAGTCCCCGGACACCCGCCGCATGGTGCGTACCCTCGACGGAACAGCCCGCGCCATCCTCTCCGACCGCTACCGTCGCATCGACAACTACGAGGTCGCCCAGACGGTCCTGCCGATTATTTCTGAAATGCAGGGTGCCCGCATTGAAAGCTGCGATCTGACCGATACCCGCATGTACATCAAGGTGGTCAATGAGCGCATCCAGACCGAGGTGGTGCCGGGGGACATTGTTCAGGCTGGCATCCTGATTTCCAATTCTGAGGTCGGCATGGGCAGCGTGTCCGTAAAGCCGCTGATTTACCGGCTTGTCTGCACCAATGGCATGGTGGCGGATGTGGGCGTTGGCAAGCGCCACGTTGGCCGCATCAATGAAAGCGTGGATGGCGATTTCGGGATTTTCCGGGATGAGACCATCGAAGCCGATGACCGGGCGTTCCTGATGAAGATTGAGGACACCGTTCGGGCGGCGGTCGATGAAGCCCGGTTCAATGCACTGGTGCAGAAACTCCGGGATGCCAAGGAAGCGCCCATTCTCCCGGCGGCGGCTCCCAAGGTGGTTGAGCTTGCGGCCAAGGAGTTCAACATCCGTCAGAACGAGAGCGAGGGCATTCTGGGGCATCTTATCGCGGGCGGTGACCTTTCCCTCTATGGTCTGGCAAACGCTGTCACACGGCACGCGCAGGACGTGCAGAGCTACGACCGCAGCACTGAACTGGAAGCCACCGGCTACAAGATCATCACCATGCAGCCCTCGCTGTTGAAGCGCTGGAATGAGGAGGTGAGTACCGTATGAGCGGCAGACACATGAATGCCCGGCCCAAAAGGCTGACCCGCAAGCAGAAAGAAGCCCTTTCTGCACAGGGATGGGATTCCCGGCAGTACCTTTTCATTCAGGACAGCCCGGATGCCGGCGGCTGGGTTCTGATGAACAAGACCACCGGCCATTATGTAATATTCAAAAATTGAAAGGAGAGTGCGATATGGCACAGGATACCGCATTGCAGGTCATTAAACTTCAGCAGTTGCCTATCATTGTCGAGCGGCTTCACAGTGTAAAGGCCGACATTGAGCGGCGCACCGCCGAAGCCACCTCGCTGATCTGCACCGAAGAAACCTACAAGAGCGTCAAGGAAGCCCGCGCCCAGCTTAACAAAGAATTCAAGGAGTACGAAGCCCAGCGCACGGCCATCAAGAACAAAATCCTTGAACCCTACAATGCCTTTGAGCAGGTCTACCGGGAGTGCGTGACGGAACCGTTCCAGCAGGCAGATGCCGAGTTGAAGCAGAAAATCACGGATGTGACCTCTGGAATTGTGGCTCAGAAAACGGAAGCACTCATGGACTACTACGGCGAGCTGGTGGAAGCCGCTGACATTGACTGGCTGGATGATTTGACCTACCGCCCGAAAGTCAACATGAGTGACAGCCTGACCGCTTTGAAAAAGCAGGCAAAGGCATTCGTGGACGGCATTGTGGCCGACGTGGCCGCAATCGAGGGCATGGACAACGCCGCCGAGATCATGGTGGAGTACCGCAGCAATCTGGACTTGCCCACCGCCATCAAGACTGTGGCTGACCGGCACAAGGCGCTGGAGGAACAGCGGCGGCGGGAAGAAGAGCGCCGCGCCCGGCAGGCAGAGCGGGAAGCCGCTGCCGAAAAAGCTCGCGCCGCAGTTGTGGCGGCTTCGGCGGTTGACCTGCCCGCCCCGGTGCAGGATCCGTCCGAATTGCCGGAAACCGGCACTCAGCCGGAACCGCAGCCTGAACTTCAGCCCATCCCGGCGGCTGAGCCTATCCTGATGACCCGCTTCTATGCAAAAGGCACCAAGGCGCAGTTGATCGGTTTGAAGAATTATCTGGAAAAGGAAGGTATTGAATATGGCAACTTATAATCAGATGCAGGTACAGCAGAAGCCCAAGTTCTCCGTGGCAATCACCACTAAGGGCTACCAGTCCTTGATCTCCAACACTCTGCGCGACCCGGCCCGCGCTCGCCGCTTTACGGCCAGCATCACCTCGGCGGTGGCAGTCAATCCCGCCCTGCAGGAATGCGATGCCGGCACGATTCTGGCCGGTGCCCTGCTGGGCGAAAGCCTGAACCTCTCCCCGTCCCCGCAGCTGGGTCAGTATTATCTGGTTCCGTTCAAGCAGAAAGCCAAGTATGACCGCAGCGGCAGGATGATTCGCCCGGAGAGCGTCACGGCCACTTTTGTTCTGGGCTATAAGGGTTACATCCAGCTGGCCCTGCGCAGCGGCCAGTACAGGGAACTTGACGTGATGGAGATCAAAGAGGGTGAGTACCTCGGCAAAGACTCCACGACCGGCAAGCCCAAGTTCCAGTTCATTGAGGACGACGACCAGCGGGATGCACTGCCCACGGTAGGCTATATGGCCTACTTCGAGTACCTCAACGGCTTCCGCAAGGCGCTGTATTGGTCGAAAGAGAAGATGATGACCCACGCCGATACCTATTCCAAGGCTTTCAGCCGCAAGATCTATGAAGACCTGATGGCGGGCAAAGTCCCGGAGAGCGAGATGTGGAAGTACTCCTCGTTCTGGTACAAGTCGTTCAACGACATGGCAAAGAAAACCATGCTTCGCCAGCTTATTTCTCGCTGGGGTGTTATGAGCATCGAAATGACGAAAGCCATGGAGAGCGACAATGCCGTGGCAACGGTGGCCGACAACAACGAGATCGTCACTGAGCCGGAACCGATGCCCGACGCATCCGAACAGCCGGAACTGCATACCGGGAAGCCTGAGGTGGGCGATGGGCAGGCATTGCCCCATGTGGACATTGCTCAGAGCGAACCCACGACCGCAGAGCCGGTGGTTGACCTCAGCTCGTTATGATCGACTACAACATCATCGCAACTGGCAGTAAAGGCAATGCGGTGGTGATTGACCAAAAAATCCTGATTGACTGCGGCGTTTCGTTCAAGGCGCTGTCGAAAGTATACCGGGCGTTGAAGCTGGTTCTGCTCACTCACATTCATGGTGACCACTTCCAGCCGACAACGCTCCGGCTTTTAGCGGAAAAACGCCCCACACTCCGCTTTGCGTGCTGTGCATGGCTGTGCAAGCCGCTGGTGGATGCAGGGGTGCCGGTCTCGCAGATTGATGTTCTGGAGCCGGGGCACATGTATGGATACGGCATCTGTAATGTCAGGCCCGATATGGTCAAGCACAATGTTCCGAACTGCGGGTGGAAAGTCTGGCTCCAGTCAGGAAAGCTGTTTTACTGCACAGACATGAACAATTTGAACGGCATCACGGCTCCAAACTATGACCTGTACATGGTGGAAGCCAACTACGATGACGCAGAAATCCAAGCCAAAATTGCTGAGAAAAAGCTGAACGGTGAGTACATTTACGAGCTGGGAGTGCTGCACAACCACATGAGCCTTGCCAAGATCAATGACTGGTTATACGCCAACATGGGGCCGAACAGCGCCTATATCTATATGCACTGCCATCAGGACAAGGAGGATGTCACATGACCGGGCGGCTGGTAGACATGGCTTTTACCCTCGGCGGGAAACAGCGGGTCACGCTGGAAATCAACGGCGACTTCCGGGAAATCTGGGACAAGCTCCATCAGGAGCCGGTTCTGGATGTGGAAATCAAAAAGCACAGGGAAAAGCGCAGCCTGTCAGCAAATGCGTATTTCCACGTCTTGTGCAACAAGATTTCTGCGGAGACCGGCGAGAGCGAGGATGCAGTAAAGCGGCGGCTCGTGGTTTCGTATGGAGCGCTTGCCCGCGACAAGGACGGCAAGCCTGTTGGCCTGAAACTCCCGCCGACCGTAGATCCCAGCGACTTTTACCCCTATGTCCGGCTCTATGAAACCCGGCAGGAAAACGGAAAAGACTACTCCTGCTATTTTGTCTACAAGGAAAGCCACAAGATGGATTCAAAGGAATTTGCCCGTCTTGTGGACGGCGCAATCGAAGAAGCCAAGGAACTGGGCATCCAGACGGATACCCCGGAACAGCTGGCTCGGTACAAAGAAGAATGGTCGAAATGACCGGAAAGGACATTTCTATGGTAATGATTTCGATTCCCTTTGAGGAATACAATGAACTTTTCCAGCTCCGGCTGGAACTGCACATGATTTATTCCAAGTGCAGGAAAGACGGCGCAATTGAAGCAGGCATGTTCGCTGATGAGCTCATGAAGATGCTGCATTCGGATATATTCCCTCTGAAAGCCGATGCCGTACCTGTGGCACCTGAGAAAGTGCAGAAGGTGATTTCTCATGCTGAACAGCTGTGATTTTCAGGGGCGGCTTGCAGCTGATCCTGAGCTGCGGACCACCCAGACGGGAAAGCAGGTGGCAAGTTTTCGCATGGCGGTTGACCGGGATATGGTGGATGCCAACGGCCACCGCACCACGGACTGGCTCACTTTTACCGCATGGGGCAAGACGGCGGAGTTCGTCAACAGGTATTTCCACAAGGGGAGCGCGGCTGTGGTTCATTCCCGCTGCCAGACGCGGCAGTATGAGGATAAGAACGGAAACAACCGCACAGCGATTGAGTTCGTGGTGGACAACATCTATTTTGCAGGGCCGAAGCAGGACAACCAGCAGGGGGCCGTGGATGATGGCGGGACGAACCCACCACCGGCCACCTATCGGAACGAGCAGCCGCAGCCCCAGCAGATGGGGTTTGCCACCCAGAGCCAGCGCCAGCAGTGGCAGGGAGCGGCCGATCATCCCGGCAATGTTCAGGTCAGCCAGAGCTTTTCTCAGGGCAGTGATGATGATTTCTCAGTTCTGGACGATGCCGATGATCTGCCGTTCTAAGGGGGTTCGTTGATGGCAACTGGTAAACGGTACTACTGGATAAAACTCAAGGATTCGTTTATGAATTCCGAGGTGGTCGATTTCCTGATGAGCCAGCCCAACGGTGCCAACTACGTTGTCCTTTATCAAATGCTCTGTCTCAAAACCATCAATACGGGTGGTCGCCTTACATGCCAGATAGGCGATGTCATCATACCGTTCGATATGGGAAAGATTCAGCGTGACTGCAAGTGGTTCTCGCTGGACACCATCCGCATTGCGCTGGGGCTTTATAAACAACTCGGACTTATCTATGAGGAACAGGACGGAACGCTAGTTCTTGTCAACCACGCTGAAATGGTCGGCAGTACGAAAATGACCCCGCCGTTACCACCGGCCCGCTGTCCGACGCCATTTCCCAAGACCTGAAAAAGCGGGGCATGACCTTCGTTGGCTCCACCATCATCTACGCCTATTTGCAGGCCATCGGCGTCATCAATGCCCACAGCGACGACTGCTGGCTGCATGGCGGGAATGGCTAAACAGTTCGAAGAAAATAATTACAGCTTTACGCGGTCGGAATACAAAGCGGCAAAGGAAAAAGCCGCACGTGCAAACGCACAGAAAGGAACGGAACATGAAAATTCAGAGAATGAAAACAAACCGTATCGTCAACCCGCTCGGTTTTGATCTGAAAACGCCGCACGTCTCGTGGACAGTCACGGATACCGAAGCGAAAAAGCAGCTTTGGGCGCGCGTGGAGGTTTCCAAAACGGAGGATTTTGCCGACGTTATCTTTGATACCGGCGCGTGCAAAACCGCGTCGTCCCTCGGTGTACCGGTGGAAATCGCCCTCGAGCCCCGCACGCGCTACTTCTGGCGCGTTACCGTTATGGGCGATAACGGTGAATTGGTCACAAGCGACACTGCGTGGTTCGAGACCGCAAAGCTCGACGAGCCGTTCACGGCACAGCGTATTTCTCCGTGCCTTGCGTCGGACACCGCCCCGTACATGCGCCGCGCGTTTGAGATCACCGGCGAAGTTCTCTCTGCCCGCGCATACTTCACGGGTCTCGGCATCTATGAGCTCTATTTGAACGGCGAAAAGGCGAACGATGAGTACCTTGTCCCCGGCTGCACCGCCTACGACAGCTGGATTCAGTACCAGACCTACGACGTGACCGACCTCATTCACACCGGCGAAAATGTCATCGGCGCCATTTTGGGCAACGGCTGGGCGAAAGGCCGCTTTGGTTTTGACGGCGTCGTCGGCGATTACGAAACGAATTTCCCGGGAAAACCCTGCAACATGTACACAGAGGAATATCTGCTCTTCGGTGAGCTGCACGTCACCACCACGCAGGGCGAGACCGTCATCGTCACGGACGAAGGCTGGCAGTGCGCGCCGAACCCGCTGACGTTCGGCAACATCTACGACGGCGAGCGCTACGACGCGAACCTCGATTGACAGCGCCTTCGAAGCTCCGGCGGTTTCCCCTGAGCCAGTTGTGCGCCTCTTCGAACCCGTCGAGGCTGATGGTGATGGAGTGCATTCCGGCCGCCAATAGCGAGTCCAGTCGTGTGCGGTTGAGCAGCAATCCGTTGGAGACGATTCCCCAGGGATATTCACGTTTGTTCAATTCCCGCCCGCATGCTTCGATATCTTTACGGACCAATGCTTCTCCGCCGGTAAACGTGATCATTACCTTATGCGGGTCCACGTGAGGCGTGATTTCGTCTATCACTTTCAGGAAATCTTCGACCGGCATGTCCGGATGGGCGGACGAGACATGGCAGTCGCTACCGCAATGGAGGCAGGAGGCGTTACAACGGAGCGTGCACTCCCAAAAGAGCGTACGCAATTCATGTATCTTGGCTCGGTTCTTCCGGATTTTATTTAATTCATCTTGAAATTTACAAACAAGAGCACAGTCATAATCATAATATCCTTCAAGCAAATTTATTATTTCTAATATTTCATTATTATGTTCTATTAAATCAATGTTCTCTAAACATGAATGAGAATTTAATAAATTCATTTTAATCCTCCTTTGTTTTTTTTAATTTCAACAATATCGTCAAAACTACAATCTAATGTTGCACATATTTTAATCAAAGAATCCATTGAAACTGTTTGATTCTTTGAAAGTTTTGCAAGTGTACCAGGAGTTAGTCCTGCTACTTTTGCAAATTCAGTTTTCTTCATACCTTTATCAATTAATAATTTAAACAATCGATTATAACTAATTTCCATATGATTAGACCTCTTTCTTTATTTTAATTATAGAGGAAATGGATATAAACATAAATATAAATATCACATTTTAGTGATATTTTTTTATTTTTTATTTATTTCATCTTAGTAATTGATGAACTAACCTTCACATGTTCTAATAATATTAATGCAAAGAAATCAAAGTCCTCCGTTCTTTTTTTGTTTTAAAAAGGGAATAGATTTATAAAATACAACTAATTGGTGCAGATCTCTGTTTCAGGCAGTGGATCTGTTTGTTTTATATTCTTCGGTAAATTAGAAGGAGGGATGCTCTTCTAATCAAATTTTTTAATAAATTTCTTCGATTGTGCAATTTTTTGTTGTTTTCGTCGGTTCGATTATGAGGGGATATCCCTTCAAAAGCTTAGCCAGGAGGAATAATAATGGCTAAACCTTATAATCATCGTCGTGCAGAAAATGAGTACAAAAAATGGAAGAAGAAAGATGATCAATTCATGGTGAAAATAGAATCACAGAATACAATAAAGAATCAAAGACTGTCAGTTGATTCTATAATGATCATAAGGATGAAAAACGTCATGATGT
>OGYK01001017.1_pt1 | contig 21659 bp, 11 predicted proteins | sample 1576501 | NCBI WGS metagenome assembly OGYK01 (sample SAMEA3541530, study PRJEB24748) | human gut metagenome | biome: human gut; feature: human-associated habitat; material: faeces | place: China | collected 2012
GGAGTTATACGGAATTTAAATAGATTGTGCGTGATTATTTAATCCCTCAGTCCTCTTCGTCATTGCCTCCCTTGTAAAGGGAGGTGGGTTGCCGCAGGCAAGCCGGAGGGATTCTGCGGAGTTATACGGAATTTAAATAGATTGTGCGTGACTTTTTAATCCGCTTTTTGCCTCCCTTGTAAAGGGAGGTGGGTTGCCGCAGGCAAGCCGGAGGGATTTCTTGGGAGCATATGGAATTTGAATAAAAAGCGCAATACCTTTTAATCCCTCAGTCCGCTCGCAAACTCGCGTCCAGCTCCCTTTACAAGGGAGCCTAAACAATCCCTCAGTCTACTCACTTCGTCCGTAGACAGCTCCTGACGGGAGCCCGTCCCCTTTATCGCTCCGCGACATTTCCCCACACTGTGGGGAATCACCCTTTACAAGGGAGCCTATTACTATTAGGGTGCCGCGCCTTATAAATAAAATCTATTAAAAAAGCTCCCCTTGGGGGAGCTTTTCGTTTTTATTCGCCGCCGGTACGTCTGAAAAGGTCGTTAATGTGTCTGAAATAATTTTTGTCTATACCGTCTATTGTTTCCTCGGTGGTTCTGAACTGCCAGTTGCCGAACGCTCTGCCGGGAACATTCATACGCGCATCCGAGCCGAAGCCGCACATATCCTGATAAGAAATGACGGCAAGCTTTGCCGAAGAGCGCCACACGGTTTCGATAATCTTGCGGCAGGACGGGCTGTAATATCCGCCGTCGCCCCAGTTATCGCCCGTAAATCCGCAGTAATCAAGCGCAAAGGCGCGCTCTTCGGGCGTTGCCTCCCAAAGCCACGCAAGCAGCGTTGTATTGTCGTGCGTGCCGACATATGCTACGGTATTCAGCGGATAGTTATGCGGCAGATGTGTGCTGTTTCCGCACGGGTCAAAGCCGAACTGTATTACACGCATACCGGGGAACCGAGTTTTATCAAGCAGCTGTGTGACGTCCTCGCCGAACACGCCGAGATCCTCTGCAATAATAGGAACGTCTCCCATTTCTTCCTTTACGGCGTCAAAAAATTTCATTCCGGGCCCCTTGACCCATTCGCCGTTTTTCGCCGTTTTTTCGTCCGCAGGAACAGCCCAATATGACGCAAATGCGCGAAAATGGTCAATTCTGACCGTATCATAAAGTCGAAAAGCGTCCTTTATGCGGCTGAGCCACCAGGCATAGCCCGTTTTTTCAAGCACATCCCAATTATAAAGCGGATTGCCCCAAAGCTGACCGTCCTTTGAGAAGTAATCGGGCGGAACTCCCGAAACTCTGCGGCGCACAAAGCTACGCTCGTCTATCTCAAAAAGCCCCGTATTGCTCCAAACATCGGCACTGTCGGTTGAGACGTATATCGGCATATCGCCGAGTATTTTTACGCCGTTTTCGTTGGCAAACTGCTTTATGCGGTGCCATTGAGAAAAGGCAATATACTGCTCGAATTTATAAAAATCGGCTTCGTCTTTCAACTCGTCTCTGTTTTTAAGCGCATTTTTGTACCGCGCGAATTTTTCATCCCACTCATACCATGGCTTGCCGCCGAATTTTTCCTTTGCGGCGCAAAACAGCGAATATGCTTCGCACCACGGGTTCTCCTCGCAGAATTTTTCAGTCTCCGCAAATACTTCGTTTTTCTTGTTTTGATACGCGATTTTTAAAAGCTCTCTGCGGCTTTTTGCGGCAAATTCGTAGTCCGCCGTGTAAGGCGAGCCGTAATATACACTTCTTGCAAGGTCGTCTTCCGACACAAAGCCGTCATTTTTGAGCGTGTCCGGGTCAATCAGAAGCGGTGACAACGCAAATGCCGCCGGAGACGCATAAGGTGAGCCGTAAAAATCAGTAGGACAAAGCGGCAGCACCTGCCAATATGAAAACCCCATATCCTTGATACGGCGTATAAACCGTTTTGTCTCTTCGCCCATTACGCCGATTCCGTATTTTGACGGGAGCGACGTGATATGCATTAAAACTCCGCCGGCTCTTGTGTTAAGCATTATATAATTCCCCTTTTTTGAGCTTCGTCTTGATTTATGCCGCTTTGAGATACTCCTCAAGGCACAGGCCGCTCTTATTCATCGCCTTTGCAGCCTCTTTGCCGACATAACGCCAATGCCACGGCTGATAATTCATACCCGTTTTGTCGGTTTTATTTTCGGGATAGCGCAAAATAAAGCCGTAATCCTGCGCATTTTTTACAAGCCACGAAAACTCCTTTGTAGAGGCAAAATCGGAGCTTGCACTCACAATATCCATTGACAGACCGAGATTTTGCTCGGAATATCCGCCCGGCAAAATAAACGTGCGCGCCTTTGCGGCGGCGTCGTCATCGGACAAGCCCTGATTTTTATAATAACTCACCTTTCGGTTGTAATTATCGTTTTGACGTGAAACCGAGCAATACCCTGCATACGGAGTTAAAATGCAACCGTCCTTCTTTGCGGCGTCGTACATCTCTTGATACGCTTTAACAACTCTCGAATCAAGCTGCACGCTGCTTCCGCTTATCGCGTTTGCAAGCGACGGCACATATCCGTCGGGCAGCTTATGCCCTGCGTTAACAAGCGTGAGCTCCCAATTGCCCGAGCTCGGGTCTACGGTTTGAGGATTGTTAAAATCGGCTGCCGAAGCCGTAACGGGCGGTGCCGAGGCAGTCGTCTCCGGAACGGTTTCAGGGGCTGTCGTTTCCACGGTAGTCTCTTCTTCGGTCGTCTCCTCCTGCGGTTCTTCCTGTGTGGTTGTTTCGCTGATTTTTGCTTCGAGCCTCTCAACAGCAGGGTCCTTTACCTCTCTTTGCCCTATCGTAAGCTCACCGACTATAAGCCCCGTCATTATAACGGCCAAAATTACAAACAGCAAAAATTTTCTTTTTACCGTCTTTTTCAATCTGACTTTTTTCTTCATATTTCGCGTCCTTTTAAAATCTCTTCTTGATATTTTAAAATGTTTACGTCGGATTGTCAATCAAAAGGCGCATTTCGGCGACAAAATTCAGCCGACGGAGACTTTTTTCTCATCAAAGTAAACGAAGCCGTCAATCCACACATTGATTTTTTATCTTTAAGGCGCTCCGACAATGCGCAAAAAAGACCCTGCGGATTTTACTCTGCAAGGTCTTTTTCCTGTTATGGTTTAAAAATTGGGGTTGCCCAAAATCAAACTCTGATTATTTGTTCTTCTCTGCGATTGCAGCCTGAGCAGCAGCAAGACGAGCGATCGGAACACGGAACGGTGAGCAAGATACATAGTCGAGGCCGATCTTGTGGCAGAACTCAACAGAAGACGGGTCGCCGCCGTGCTCACCACAGATACCGCAGTGAAGTGACGGACGGGTAGCTTTACCGTTCTTAACAGCCATTTCCATGAGCTGGCCTACGCCGACCTGGTCAAGCTTAGCAAACGGATCGCTCTCGAATATCTTCTTGTCATAGTAAGCACCGAGGAACTTACCTGCATCGTCACGGCTGAAGCCGTAAGTCATCTGAGTAAGGTCGTTGGTACCGAAGCAGAAGAACTCAGCTTCCTTAGCGATGTCGCCTGCGGTAAGAGCCGCACGCGGAATCTCTATCATGGTACCTACTTCATACTTCATATCGGAGCCGGCAGCTGCAATTTCTGCATCTGCAGTCTCAACAACGATGTCCTTAACATATTTAAGCTCTTTAGCGTCGCATGAAAGCGGAATCATAATTTCGGGAGCAACAGTCCAGTCCGGATGAGCCTTCTGAACGTTGATAGCGGCGCGGATAACAGCCTTAGTCTGCATCTTTGCGATTTCCGGATAGGTTACTGCAAGACGAAGTCCGCGGTGACCCATCATCGGGTTAAACTCGTGAAGAGAAGCGATGATAGCCTTAATCTGCTCAACGGTCTTGCCCTGAGCGTCTGCAAGCTTCTTGATGTCAGCTTCTTCGGTGGGAACGAACTCGTGAAGAGGCGGATCGAGGAAACGGATTGTTACCGGGCAACCCTCAAGTGCTTCATAGAGCTTTTCAAAGTCGCTCTGCTGATAAGGAAGAATCTTATCAAGAGCAGCTTCTCTCTCTTCAACGGTGTCGGAGCAAATCATCTCTCTGAATGCGGCAATTCTGTCCTCTTCAAAGAACATATGCTCTGTACGGCAAAGGCCGATGCCCTCAGCGCCGAGTTCTCTTGCCTTCTTAGCGTCAGCCGGAGTATCTGCATTGGTACGAACCTTGAGGGTTCTGTACTTATCAGCCCAGCCCATTATTCTGCCGAAGGTGCCTGCTATGGTAGCGTCAACAGTCGGGATAATGCCCTCATAGATGTTACCGGTAGAACCGTCTATTGAAATATAGTCGCCCTCGTGGAATTCCTTGCCTGCGAGAGTGAACTTCTTATTTTCTTCGTCCATATCGATAGCTGTGCAGCCCGATACGCAGCAAGTACCCATACCGCGTGCAACAACGGCAGCGTGTGAAGTCATACCGCCGCGAACGGTGAGAATACCCTGAGAAGCCTTCATACCGGTGATGTCCTCGGGAGAGGTCTCAAGACGAACAAGAACAACCTTTTCGCCTCTCTCGTTCCACTCCTCTGCATCCTCTGCGGTGAATACTATCTTACCGCAAGCAGCGCCGGGAGAAGCACCGAGACCCTTGCCGAGCGGAGTAGCTGCTTTAAGAGCTGCTGCGTCAAACTGCGGGTGAAGAAGAGTATCAAGGTTACGCGGGTCGATCATAGCTACCGCTTCTTCCTCGGTCCTCATACCCTCGTCAACGAGGTCGCAGGCAATCTGAAGAGCTGCCTGAGCTGTTCTCTTACCGTTTCTGGTCTGAAGCATATAAAGCTTGCCGTGCTCAACGGTGAACTCCATATCCTGCATATCTCTGTAATGATCCTCAAGGGTCTTGCAAACATTTTTAAACTCTGCAAATGCCTCGGGGAACTTCTGCTCCATCTCTGTGATGTGCATGGGAGTACGAACGCCTGCAACAACGTCCTCGCCCTGAGCGTTTGTAAGGAACTCACCGAAGAGGCCCTTAGCGCCGGTAGCCGGGTCACGTGTGAATGCAACGCCTGTGCCGCAATCATCGCCCATGTTGCCGAATGCCATTGACTGTACGTTAACTGCGGTACCCCATGAATACGGGATGTCGTTATCACGGCGATAAACGTTTGCACGGGGGTTGTCCCATGAACGGAAAACAGCCTTGATAGCGCCCATGAGCTGATCCTTGGGATCGCTCGGGAAATCCTCGCCTATTTTAGCCTTATACTCATCCTTGAACTGCATAGCGAGCTTTTTAAGGTCGTCGGCGTCAAGCTCTACGTCCTGAGTTACGCCCTTTTCCTTTTTCATCGCGTCTATAAGCTGCTCAAAATATTTCTTGCCGACTTCCATAACAACGTCGGAATACATCTGAATAAATCTTCTGTAGCAGTCCCAAGCCCATCTCGGATTGCCTGACATTTCGGAAATTGTGTTAACAACCTCCTCGTTAAGGCCGAGGTTGAGGATTGTGTCCATCATACCGGGCATTGAAGCGCGCGCACCGGAACGAACCGATACGAGAAGCGGATTTTTCTTATCGCCGAACTTTTTACCGGTGATGCCTTCCATCTTTACGATGTACTCGTTTATTTCAGCCATGATCTCGGGATTGATCTCGCGGCCGTCCTCATAATACTGAGTACAAGCTTCTGTTGTGATAGTGAAGCCCTGCGGTACCGGAAGACCGATGTTGGTCATTTCGGCAAGGTTTGCGCCTTTACCGCCGAGGAGCTCACGCATGTTAGCATTACCCTCTGAAAAAAGGTAGCAATACTTTTTTGCCATTGAGAATACCTCCAATTATAAATTACAGTGTTAATGGCTGCCCTCGCTTTAAAGCTATGGGCATTATAAACCGCTTGATATTATAACAGAAAAAATACGGCATTTCCATAGTTTTTGCGAATTTTTTGTATTTCGGCGAAATAAATTAAGCACAAAATATAATTTTGAGCATTTTAGGGGAAAATATGCAAGTTTCACGCCGTTTTTTGCGAATAACAACTGCGCAAATCAAAAAGGAGCCGTAAAAATTACAGCTCCTTTCGGAAATGAAATTATACAAGACCCGCGTACATCTTTAAGATGTACTCCGCGTCAAAGGTCGAAATATCGCCGCTGCGGTTTGCATCCGCAACATATTTAGCCGTAGGCGACAGCTCCTCCATACCGTTTACGTATCTCAAAGCAAGCCTTGAGTCAACGGGCGTTATGCTGCCGTCAAGGTCCACGTCGCCGAGCTTTGCCGTAAGCGGAGCCACGTAGTGAGTTCCCGCATTATAAACGAGGAACTGCGGATACTCCGCCCAAGTGTCAACGGTCGGCTGCGTTTTCGCCGTCATCGCCCGCACATAAAGGTCACAGCCGTTTTTGCGGTAATCAAACATCGAATGCCCGTAATTCTTTATAAACCAGGTGTTTTCGGGAAGCATACACGAGGAAGCGTCGATAATGCCGTCCTCGGAAAGACGGTTATGCCCGTCGTCCTTCGCCTGAACGTAATCGTCGCCGAGAGTCGTTTTAAGACGGGCGCAGGTGGCACCGCCGCTTGTACGGTTTGTCTCTATAACTCCGTCGCTCGTATAATCGGCGGTAGGCGTAAACGGCGCTATATAAAGATTGTAGTTTGAGAATATGCAAACAGAAGTGCCGCTTACCTTGGCTCTCTGTAAAATTGAAGAAATATTCGCCTGTATATTGTGTATCTCGTCGATTTTTCTCTCAAAGGTCGCCCAGTTGGCAGCTATCACGGAAGCCGAAACGCCCTTTTGCTGCTGATTTTTCTCCATATACGCCCGCATTACGGCTTTTGCGTCATTATAGTATTCATCGGGTACAAACGCCCAAAGACTCGGCGTGTAGCCGAAGCCGGAAACAAGGCACTCGGTAAAAATGCGGTCCTTGTAGGTTCTGCCGCTGCCGTCGGGAAGCTCGGTCTCGAGGAAGCCTTCAAGCTTCGGCACCGCAAGCTGCAAAAGCTTTAAGGTGTCAAGAACCTTGCCGAGAGTGTCGGAATTCATACTCTGATTTATAAACGGGATAAGCTCATCTGTGCCGATGGCTATCTCGCCCTTAAAGAGACATCCCACCATATCAAGCCCCGTAAATGCGGAATTTAGCATGGTTATGTTTGAGACGTCGTCACAGCCGTAAAGTCCCAAATACGAAGCCAAAACCGCTCCGCCCATACTGTGGCCGGCAATCGACACCTTGTCGACGTGCTTATCTGCCTTGATTTTTTGAACGTACGTGTTTATGTCCGCGGCAAGCTCCTGCATGGATTTATGCCAAGCAAGACCGTAAACGTAAACGTTGTCGGCACCGACTTCGTCGCAGCACGCGTCGACTATATCCTTATCAAAGGCGTCTGCCCTTGTTACCTCATCAAGACCGTAGTGCGATACCGGCTCGGTATATTGGTCTATAACGGTGACGTCGGGGTGCTTTGCCGTGCCGTCGGGATTGCACGAAACCGGCTCGAAAAGATTGTTTGCTATTTCCACTATTCCCGTGCAAAACGTTTCATAATCTCCCTTTAAAAACGCGCCGAGCGGAGCTATGGCGTTTTTCGCCATTTCAACTATTGCGTCCTGCGACGGCCCCCAAACCTGATTTCCGTCACCGTCCACCAGCACATATTCGCCGAAGCCGGCTATTATCAGGATAGGCGTAACATTATCCTTGGGCTCTGCGGCTGCCGCGGGAACAAAGCAAAGAACTGTCATGGTCAGTGCCAAAAGTACACTGACAAGCTTTTTCATCCTGTTTTTTGACATAATTATTCTCCCCCTGCTTTAAACAGTTAAGTAGATATTACCATAATTATATTATTTTTGCAATATTTTTTATACAATCAGCTTATAAAATCCGTTTCAACCCTTTTAATTGACGTTTCGGGCGAATATGTCCATTTATCTATGTGACCGTCACTTATAAAATAATCCGCCGCCGGACTTTTGCCGTCACCGGTAAAATAGTCCACGATAATAAGCTTTATTTTCATCCTTTCGGGATTTATGCTTTTTATGTAAACCGCGGCACTGTCGCCTGCGCGCGGCCCGGAGGCACATTCGGCAAGCCCTGCAAGATTGGGCGCAAGCTCCACGAATATACCGTAATCCTCCACAGAGCGTATTACTCCGGGCACGGTTTCTCCGGGCGCGAATTTTGAAGCATTTTCCTCCCAAGTGCCGAGCAGCTCCTTTTGCGATAAGGTGATTCTGCCGTTTTCGTCTATCGATTTCACAACTGCCTTTATATCCTGATTAACCGAAAAACGAACACACGGATGAGGTATGCGCGACACCGAGATACCGTCTATCGGCATAAGTGCCGAAATGCCTGCGCCTATGTCGCAAAACGCGCCGAACGGCTCAAGGTGCGTCACGCGCGCGTCGATTATATCGCCCGGAATGAGTCTTGAAGTATAATTTGCCGCGCACTCCTCTTGGAGCTTGCGGCGGCTGAGCAGAGCGAATGTCTCGCCCCTTTCATTCTCGGAAAATCCCGTTATCACAAAGTCAACTGGCTTATTAACGCGCGATATTATGGCTATGTCGCGAACCGTGTTATTTTCAATCCCCATAGCGCATTCCTTGCGCGGCATAAATCCCTTCATACACCTTAAATCCACGTCGAGATTGTGTCCGCGGTCGCAGAGAACCGCGCGCGCCTCAAGCGATTCTCCCGACCAAAAGGCGTTTTTGAGCTCCGCCGGGCTTGAAAGTCTTTTTTCGACGGCTTCAATGTCTGCGCGTGCACCCTCGGGGTAATATTTTTTCATAATTCTCACCTGCTTTGTTTACACTATGCCTGCCGCTTTATAAACACCGTGTCCCTTATGGCAGGTACAACACTATATGTATATGCGGCAGCTCTTCGGTTGAGAATTAACGCGCGATTTTATTTTAGCCCGGCAAGCCTCCGGTTTTGCCGCGACGCAGAACGAAGCGAGCCGCTCAAAACCGTAATAAACAAAGTCCGTAAAATGCAAAAGTGCCGCAAACACGAGGTTTGCGACACTTTTTTACACCATATTCAAATATCACTTTTTAGCCTGCTTTGAGTACTTCTTGAGATATATAAATCTCATAAGTCTTGTCTCAATGGGGTTTATGGGCTTGCCTGCCTCAAACAGTCTTGCGCCGACTGCGGTCTTGCAGCCCTTATCCATTACCATTTCAACCGCTGTGGCATCATATTCGCTGCCCGATACGCAAAGCGCACCGTTGTTGTTAAGAAGAACGCCGTTTCTTCCCTTAAGAGCCTTTACGACCTTCTTAGCAGTCTTTTTTGTGCTGTTGGGATTAAATGTTACCGAGCGAACGGTTGCGCCGACAAGCTGCGCAAAATCGTCAAGAAGCGGCTTCATTGTTTTGCCCGACTTAGACATCGCGACTTCCGCCGGAGTCTTGGTGTGCATAATGAAGTTTACGTCCTTGCGCTTTTTATAGATGGCTCTGTGCATTTCAGCCGAAGCCGGATAATCATTGCCTGCTACAAGCTCACCCGTTTTAATATCTATTCTGACTATCGAGCCGTCGCCGTCTACGGCACTTATATTAAACACGCTGCCGTCACGTTCGCTGTTGCACGGCTCAAATACCGGAGCCTCCTTGGCACTCGAGTCAAAGAGCGAGCCGATATACTCGGCTACGTCGCCGAGGGTCTCGGCTACCTTACCGGTGATGAGACGGTATCTGTTTTTAACGGTAGTTTCGCAGATCTTTTCAAGCTCTGCCGCCACCTTAAACGCCTCGTCGTAATCCTTGCCCATGCAAAGAGCACCGTGGTGAGCCATAATTACGGCCTTGGAGTCCGAACGCTTTATAGCCTCGACAACGCCCTTGCGAAGCTTGCCGGTTCCGGGAAGTCCGTATGCCGCAATCGGGACATTATCGCCGACTATTTCGGCCGACGCGGGTTCAACCTCGTTTATATCCATACCGAGCGCACTTATGACGGACGCCTGCATCTGATGCGTGTGAATTACGAAATTAACCTCGGGGCGAAGACGATATGCCTCGGCATGAATGCCCTTTTCGGAGGACGGCTTAATGTCACCCTCATAGCTGCAATCGTCGATATTAACAACTACTATTTCGTCGGGAGTAAGAGTTTCATAGGGACGTCCGCTCGGAGTAATAACGAATCTCTTATCGTCTACTCTGCATGAAATATTACCCCATGTTCTCGCGATAAGGCCGTATTCAACAACCTCTATACCGGCTTTAATGACGAGCTGTTTTGCTTCCATTATATCCATTGTATTCACCTCTTCGTTATTTATAACAAAGCGGGACAGACGGAAAACCCGTCCGCCCCGTTTTCTTGGGATTAAATTCAGTCAGCCTTAACAGCGACGTTTTCAAATACTCTGTCGAAGCAAGCAAGAGCCTGGTCGATCATCTTAGGAGTATAAGCGGCTGAAGTATAAAGACGGCTGCCTGCGAGAGTTACAAGACCCTCTGCCATGTAAGCTGCGCCCATATGCTCCATTTCCTTCTGTCTTATGCCGGTCTCGCCGAGAATTGCCGGGATTTCCCACGGTTTCTTCCAGTTAATCTGATAGTGCATTGTGCCGACTGTCTCAAGGTGGCAGATAGAGCCGGTGTTCCAAACTACGAAGGGAAGACCGTGCTTCTTAACGAGCTCTTTAAGACCAGCACAAATTCTGTCGCCCATCTGACCTGCCTTCTGGCAAGCGTTGGTTCTTTCGATTTCTTCAAGAGTGAAGTAACCTGCGCAGCATGAAAGCGGGTTAGCGGTCATTGTACCGCCGACAAGAGCCTTGTGGATCTTCTTACCGCTCGAATCAAGGCCTGCACCGAGATACTTCATGTACTCTCTCTTACCGCCGATGCCGCCTGCACCCGGATAACCGCCTGCAATAACTTTACCGAATATAGTAAGGTCGGGCGATACGCCGAAGTAACCTTGAGCACCTGCCATACCGATACGGAAGCCTGTAACAACCTCATCGAATACGAGGAGTGCGCCGTATTTGCGGCAAAGACGCTCAACGCCCTTAACATATTCAACGGTGATGGGTGTAGTACCGCTCTCGGGGCCTACCGGCTCCATATAAACGGCTGCTGTGCCGCCGCGGAACTGGTTGAGTCTGAGCTTTCTCTCAAGCTCGTCAAGATCGTTCGGAGTAGTCTCCTGAATGAACATAAAGCAGTTGAGCGGAACACCGTGAGCCTGTGTGAACTTGGTGCCGTTTACGCGGATACCGTAAGCCATCTGATCGGACCAGCCGTGGTAAGCGCCGCCCATCTTTATGATGTTCTTATGCTTTGTAGCAAGTCTCGCGATACGAGCCGCACCCATGCAAGCCTCGGTGCCCGAGCCCATCATACGGAACATATCAACGGTTTCAATGCTGTCGGAAATCTTTTTGGCGAGCTTGTACTCAAACTCGTGGAAAAGTCCGGTTGAGGGACCGCAAGTATTAAGGAGGTCAATAACCTGCTCACGAACAGCTTTCGGGTTGGAGCCGAGAACAGTCGGACCGCCTGCCTGAAGGAAGTCAAAATACTTGTTGCCGTCAATGTCATAGAGATATGCGCCCTCTGCCTTTGTGAAAACAAGCGGGAAGGGATAGTTGAAAGCAAGGTTATGCTGAACGCCGCCGGGGATTATCTGGCGAGCTTCCTCAATCTGTGCTTTTGATTTGAGGCACTTTTTGTTGTAATACTCATCCTCGTATTTTTTAAGAGCCTCCGGCTTGATGGTGTAAATCGGCTTTTTAATAAGCTCATCAAGCTCTTTGTTGACTGCAACAGCGTCATTGTACTCCGAAATTGCAAATCTTGTGTCCATATCGTGACCTCCGTTTAATAAAATTAACGAAACGGTGCTGCGCAAAAGCGACGCACCATAGATAACCACGTGTAGTGAATTACCGTTCACTTGTAATTATAGCACAAAAAAGGCTCTTGTCAACGCAAAAATACGACACGGCAAACAAAACAAACTCGAAATCGCGGATGTTTAGATGTTTTTTAACTATTATTTGAATTTATTAAACTAAACAGCCGCGAAATTGAAAAAATGACGAATACATCTGTGGGGTGTAAATGAGCAACTACACAATATATTGATGATTACTCCGTCAAAATAAATAATCGATATGTTAATTATTCGTCAATCTGCCGAAATTTCGAAATTGCGGCAAAAATCGCGGATTTTTTGCATAAATGTCTCTTTCGACTGCCGAATTTACATTGCAGCCGCTTTCAGGCTACATCAAATAGGGTGATTCCCCACGGTGTGGGGAAATGTCACGTAGTGACAAAGGGGACGGGCTCCCGTCAGGAGCTGGCTGTGAGCAACGCGAACAGACTGAGGGATTAAAAAGTAATTTGCTTTCTATTTAAATTCCATATAACTCCGCAGAATCCCTCCGGCTTGCCTGCGGCAACCCACCTCCCTTTTCAAGGGAGGCAAAAAGCTTCCAAACTGCTTTGGCGAGGCTTGCTCTCTGCAAGGGAGGCTGAAAAGTAAAAAGACGAAAACGGAAGTGGAAAACGAATAGTGAAAAGGGCGGGCAGGGGTGTGTGGAAAGCTCCTCATATGACACACAAAAAAAGAATAGGCATACAGCACCTAAATTAAGTACAAAAACAGAATAGGCACACGATATCAGAATGGGGTACAGAAACGGAATGGTGCACAAAATGCAAAACAGGGCACAAAAAAACAGAGCAAGGCGAACCTTGCTCTGCTTATGATTGTTAATAAATCGGATCGATTGCTACGTGAGCGTCAGATCTCAACCCAACCCGAGTCGCCGCCCTCTACGGGGCCGGTGCCTATGGAGATTGTGATGATATCATCAAGCTCGTATGCAGAAACATCGAAATCCGGTGTTTGATAAACCTGTTTCATTGAGATTTAATCTCCTTTCAAGATATAATAATAAAATTTAATGTCGGAACGGAATATTCAGTTTTGAACAGCCGAACCGATAGTAAAGTTTCGCTGTGGTTTCTTGGTAAAATTCAATTACTGAGCTTTCCAAGCAGCAACAGCAGCATCATATCCTGAAGCAACTTTAGCAGTTACAGCTGCGGAATACCAAACGTAATGATCGGCAGTACCGTCATTGTAGCATACATAAGCGATGCAGTCAATATCAGTTGCCTGAGAAGCATGAGAGATATTCTTGATGATTGCGCCGAAGTATGCATCGGAAGAAGCGTTTGCCTGACTTACATAGTCGGTAGAAGCAGCCTTCCAAGCTGACGGAAGTGCGGTGCCTTTTTCAACTGCTGCCTTAGCATCAGCTGCATCGGCAGCGCCTGTGTTGGCAGCAATGAAGCCAACGCTCTTAATTGTATTGCCGTTTGAGTTCATAGCAGCGAAGTCAGCAGCTGTGATAACCGAAGTAAGTCTGAACTGGAAGAGATCATCCGGAGCAGTTGTCTTATCGCCTGTGAACTTAACCTGAGTCTTATACTTAGCTACAGCATAAGACGGAGCTGACGGCATGTTAGCCATGATGTTAGCTTTTGAAGCATCAAAGCTTGAAATGTAGGTTGGAGTATTTTTACCGTCAGTTTTTTTGATTGTCTGCTGTGAATTGTGTGCATCACAAATCTTGATGTTCTTGTTGCCAGAAGCAAGGGCTGCTTCATCGCCTGTGACATTAAACTTGAATGTCATCTGAGCTACTGAAACACCAGCAGCATCTTCTGTTACTGTGAAGCCCCACTTGTTTGTCTGACCTTTATATGCATCAGAAAGGATCTGCTGCATAACACCGCTGTTATACAGAGCCTTTTCATCTTCAGCCATTGTTGAAGCTTTCATAACAGCAGCAGCATAGTTTGCATTGATATTAGGCTTTGTACCATCTTTTGCATAACCAGCCAAGTCTCCTACAAACGTCCTTGATGTAAGGTCAGGAGTATAGACATTCTTGTCATAAAGAAGGCAAATCTTCATATCACTCATTTTCTGGCTAAAGTCAGCCATTTCGAATGAAAGTGTTACTGTTACAGTAGCACCGGGAACGATTTCCTTCTCGGTTTTATCCGATACCAAAATCATACCGAATTCCTTACCATCTTCAAGAGCAAAAGCATTAACTGCAAACACGCTAAAAAGCATCACAACAACAAGAGCAACACTTAAAATTTTTCTCATCTTAAGCATAATTTAATCTCCTATTTGTTTAGTTTTTTATTTAATTTAAATTACCAAGCACCATTAAAAACTCCAGCCATTTCAGCCTGTGAAGGAAGTGTAACGAGCCATGCGTCATGTGCTTCAATATCACCAGCATCCGAACCGTCAATGCTACCATCGCCGTTTACATCTGCTGAATAATATGCTGCTGTGTCCTCATCAATTGTAACAAGCCAAGCATCATGTGCTTCAACGTCGCCGGCATCCGAGCCGTCAACACTACCGTCGCCATTAACATCACCGAAGTAAATGAATACATAAGTAGCTACTACTTCGCCTGCAGCATCTTTAAGAAGAATTGTAGCACCTGTTGACATATTGCCATCAGCATTAGCTACAACTTCAATAGAACCTGCTTTTGTAGTAACAAAATCCTCAATGTTTTCGCCATTAAGGGTGTCTATACCGAATACACAGCCGGCATAGTCGCCCGAGCCTGTGCAAAGGTCGGTTCTGATAACCGCACCGTTGCCTTCTTCGGTAAGGATAAGTTCCGGATCAGCTGCAGCTGCAGCCTTCATTACCGGGAAAGTAAGTTTCTGACCTGTGGTATAAACCGTTGAGGCTACATCAGAGGTCTTGTAGGAACCTACATAGAGTTTACCGCCGAGATTGGTCATTGTTTTCTGATCGTTAAGCACACCGAAAGCGGCCGCAGTATCGGAAATGGCCTTAGAAGCGGTAAAGGTGAGGGTCGAAAGTACGACGCCGTTTGCCTTCTGAGCAACAGCTCCGCCGGCAGCCTGCGGTAATACGCCGACATAGACATATGTCTTGCCGCCCGCAGCAGCATCATTTACGACCGTCTTTGTTGCATCGCCTGCACCGAACAGCGTTGAAGCGGTTGTGCCGCTTACAAACTTAACAGCACTGCTGTCATACTGAACAGGAACAGAAACCGTTGCAGCATAATAATCTGTGGTTAATTTTACGGTAACCTTGACCGTATCGCCTGCGCTATATGACGCCTTGTCAAACGATAAAGCGATAGTGCCGTTTTCTGCGACACCGGTATTATCATTTGCGAAAACGCCGACTGCAAGCACGCCAAGGAGCATAACTACAGATACAATAAGGCTAATAGCCTTTTTTGCCTTGGTCATTTTTTGCCTCCTTCTATTCTTAATCAATATTAAATATACACTTTTGAGAGCACAATGTCAATAATTTGTGAATAAAAATGGCACACCGAAAGAAAATATCCCTTACGCTATCACAAATAAAGTTATTTCCTCGCGAGCTTACAAGCTTTGTACCGTTTTTTCACAAAACTATTCCGCCGCACTTTTAAAGTATATGCTCTAATCTTTTTAAGAATATCCCATTACATACGCCCTTGTGGGGGAGAAAACTCCCCCACCGGGTTTTAACTTAAGTAATTAAAGGAAATTACTTCTGAGCGATTGCAGTTCCGCCGTAAGCAGCGTCAACTACAAGGCCGTAGTTAGCGAGGTCAACCTTACCGGTAGCAAGGCCGCCTGCAGTCTTATAAGCGCCTGTGAGAGCAGCTTTGTTGTTGATTGCGAGGTCCATGGAGGAAGCATCGAATCCGTCAACAACACCGTCGCCGTTTACATCGCCGTAGATAACGACTGTGTAGATAGCAACCGGAGCACCGCTCGACTTGAGGCTGAGTGTTGCGGTAGCGCCTGTACCATAAAGGCCTGCAGCGTTAGCGGCAACATTAAGAGTTGTAGCCGAAGAATCCTTAGCCGTTACTCTTGCGAGTACGTCGTCGGCAGTAGCAAGCGAGCCGGGTGTTACGCCGGTGATGAGAGAAGCGTTCTCTGTTACGGAAACGCCCTCATTTGAACCCGCTGTGGTGGGAACTGCTACGTACTTGCATACGAACGGAGCCATAGCATTCTTGAGGTTTGTGATAACAGCGTCAATCTGAGCTGCTACAACGTTTGAATAGAAGCGGTCATTTGCAGCATAGTTTTCAGCGGAGCCGCTGTAAAGGTTTGCTGTGTTGCCCTTCTCATCGGTGTACTCATAGCCGAGTACGGAAACGAGCTTAGCATAAGCTTCGGTCTCTGTAAGGCCGTCAGCCTTAGAAGCGTCAAATGTATATGCACTGTTGTCAGTGAATATTGACTTAGCCTGAGCTATAACTGCCTCAAGCTCGGTGTAAGCACCTGCCTCGAGAGCAGAAGCCGATTTCGGCATAAGAGCGCGCTGAGCGATTTCAAGCTCATACTTAACATCGAATACCTCGGACTGAAGAGCCTCAGCGTTGGCATTTAATGCCTCGGCAGCTGCAAGAGCCTTGGTGTATCTTGCATAAGAGCCTGCTGTGTAATCAGCCTCTTTGTAGCCCTGAGCCTTAGCCGCAGCAATTTCTTTAGCAAGGAACTGCTTTTCGGTTTTAACCGCAGCGCTCTTCAGGAAGCTTGCATACCAAGCAATGTTCTTAGCGCTGTTAAGGACTTCAAGCTCCGAATAATCAGGAGTCTTGTAAGCCTTTACGGCATCCATATAAGCGTTCTGAGCTTCGATTGAAGGAGCCTTCATGGAAGCTACGATAGCACTCTTATATGTAGCGGTTGCCTTGTTGGCAATAGCAGTAATTTCAGCCTCTGAAAGTGAGCTGCCGTCAATGTACTTTTCGGGAGCTACGGGGCCCTTGTAAGCGTCAATGATAGCGTTGCCGGCTTTCATTGCCTTTTCGTAAGCCCAATAAGCATAGAGGTCGAAGTTCTGATAGTTGATGTCGCCGGCAGCCTTAAGAGCAGCCTCAATGGGAGCCGGTGTAACGGTTGCGGAACCGCTTGAAGGTGTTGTGCTTGCTGTATCAAGAGCCTTAACGGCGGTTTCAAGAGCGGTTATGGCTGCAGTGAGATTAGCATCACTGTAATTGCCGAGGTTAGCCTTCTTGAACGGGCCGTAAGCAATCTTAGCAGCAGCGGTAAGAGCTGTCCAGTAAGTGTTCCAAGCCTCTTCCGGATACTTAGAAGAATCGCGGTTAGCCTTGAACTCGCTGTCTACAAGAGTTTTAATCGGCATCGCATTGTAGTAATAGAGAGTGCCGAACGGGGCAGTCATGGTAAGAGTACCGTGACGTTTCCTGTATTCACCGTAAACAGTTACCGAGCTGTTACCGAGAGCATATGTGGCACCCGAGGGAACCGTCGCTGCGTCAACATCGGATTTAAGTCTGAGCGGGTTAACGGTAACAATACCGTTGGGATCGCCTGTCAAGAATTTCTGACCGACGAGAGCCTCTGCCTGACCCGAGGACTCAAAGTAGGTTGAATTATAAGCGGAAACAGAGCTTGCGTCGAACTTACAATCAGAATCTCTCTGGTTAGTCCAGGTTACGGCAATGTTTGAAATAGCAGAAGCAAGAGCCGATGCACTTGTTACAAGGTAATCTGTGGTGGTTTCACCCTTCATCTTAACTACCTCATATAAGTTTGTCTTCTTATCTTCCTTAGACCAAGGGGAGCCGACTGTCTCGGCTGTATCGTTGGTTGCATACTCAAAGGTAGTGGAAGTAATGTCGCCGTCGTAAGCAGTACCGTCCTTGAAGGTGAAGCTGTAAACAGCGGTTACCTTTACAAGGCTGTCTGTGGGAACTGCCGCGTTAAGAGTAACATCGGTGCTCTCATACGGTGAAAGTTTCTTTTCGCCGCTTTTGAGCATTTCGGTGCCGTTAACGGTAACAGACTTAAGAGTGAGCATATAAGGATGATCATATGTATCGCCGTGCTTTAAGATCATACCTGCAGATGCGTTTGTTACCTTAAGAGTAGTATTCATCTGGCCGTTTGTAAGCTGTACATAGTTAAGTGCACCCTTATCTATTGTAAGCTTAGGCTCAGCATAGGACTGAGCGTTAGTAGTCCAGCCGAGGAAGAAGTTTACGATCGGAAGAGCTACGTCAAGAAGACCGCCTGATTTAACGGCATAGGCAATACCTACAACCAATTTCTCTGCGAGGTCTGCAATAGCGCTCTTCTGAAGAATAGCGTCAAGTGAATTGTAAGAATCGGCGATAAGAGCGGTGTTGCCGCATACCTTACCGAGAACCTTGTTAAGGAGTTCTCTTACGATTCTGAATACTGCGGGATACATAGCCTCGGTTCTGAGAGTGCTGTTAGCAGGAATATTGAATATGCTCGTAACGCTGTTTGTACCGAGGAGCTTGCTTACGTCAAGGTTGAGAAGGCTGTCGATAATGTCTTCTCTGAGAACAGTCTCAAGGAAGGTCTTACCGTCAGCAGCGGTTTCGTTGATTATCTTCTCAACAGGAAGAACGTCGCGGATAATCTTGTCGAGCTTAACCCACGGATCCTGTGCGGTAGCAAGGTCGAGGTCAAGGTCGCCGGTGTTGATGAGCTTCTGGAACTTCCAGCACCACTCGTTGTCAGAGGTGAGAGCCCAGTCGATTATCCAGTCAATGGTCTTTTCCCAAGCGCGTGTGTTCTTTTCGAAGTCCGCAAGCTTATAAGTCTTGGAGGCTGCAAATTTGTAGCCGCCAGCCTTATCGGAGCCGAGGTCGGCAAGCTTGGAGAGATACTTCATACCGATGTCGGTGCCCATGGTAAAGATAACATCGAGCCAATAGCCGCTGTTCTTACCCTTTACGAGGGTCTTCGAGTTGTAATCGGCATAAATAAGTGCGTCATAGTTGTAAGTCGGAACGAACTGAGTTGCAAGCTCACGAATTACGCAAGCGAGAAGAGCGGTTACGTTCTGTCCCTTGAGCTCGGCAGCCGACGGGAGAATTATCTGAGGCATAAGAGCCTTAACGCCGATTGCGCCGAGAGCGGTAACAACATCCTGATCGGAAGCGGACTTATCTACAACTGTGTCATAGTAGCCTGCATAAACAGTCTCATAGCCGGTACCGAAGAGATACTCGGGGTTATAAGCTGCTACATACTGAAGAGCCTTGCGAAGATTGGGAATGAGCTTTGTATTATCGCCCTTTGTCCAATTGATTGCAGCCTTTGCAGTATCCGAAAGCATTGTGTCGATTGCCTTGCCGACAAAATCGTTGAGTGCCGCAAGAACGGTGGTATAACCCGCTGCCGAAGCAGTAACGGAGCCGTTGTTTGCAGCTGTGGGCATAAACTCGTCAACGAAATCACCGGAGATGGTGTAGTTCCAGTTAATGAGCTTAGCGAACGAATTAGCGGTGGACATATCAAACTTGAGCCAGGTCTCTGTGAGACCGTCTTTGCTGACAAGGCGATAATAGCCGTTGCCGTCGGAGCCTATTGTGAAGTCCGACCACTCCCAGTTGTATGTGCCGGCAGCCTTAGAATAGAATGCCTTTACATCTGACGGAAGCTTAGCGAGAACAGCGGTGGCCTCTGAAGCCTTGCCGCCGAAGAGCTCGGTCTTTTCAGCGCCGAACCACTGTGCAAGAAGCATCTTAACGGAGCCGTTGAGAACAACGGGAGCAAGATCCTTAAATACATAGGGAGCTATCTGATAGAGAGCCGAAACAAAAGTATTGCTGTCAAGATTGAAGATTTCGGAAACCTTACCGCTTGTGGCAAGTGAGGGAAGGAAGTAGCTGTCCTTAACGTAATATTTTACGTTTTCGCCGGCAGCGTTAGCGTAAACATAAACGCCTGTGCCTTTGCCTTCCATATCGGTTTCTTCAGTCTTATAATACTTCTCTTCCTGAGCTACATACATCTTCTTGTCGGTATCATATTCAAATACCTCGATGTAAGCACCCTTAGAGTCTGAATCCTTAACATAATAATCGCGAAGACCTGCTTCAGCGCTTGTCGGAAGAGCAATGTGATTGCTTATGCAGTTGCCGGAAGCGTCTTCTTTATAAGAAGTATAGCTCTGCGGCTTAGACATAGCGTTGATGAGGACCTTCTTGACAAGAGTGTCGGGATTTTCGGTTGTTGTTGAATAAGTGTTGATGAGCGTCATGTCATCGTCAACTCTTGCGAACATCGGATAAACGAGGCCTTTTAACATACCCGGAAGATCCGAGAGGTACTTATTAACGCCGGAAATATCAACAAAGTTGCCGATAATGCCGACGTCGAGTTTGCCGTCGTTGATAACCTTTTTAACGAGACCTGCGTTGTCGTTAAGAAGGGTTGCAATGCCGTTGACTATGTCGAGCTGAGCGTGGTTTTCTCTTGTCATGCCCGACGGCCAGTTTTTAAGGTTAGCGTCTTTAACTATGCCGAGCAAGCTTTTGACAAGCTTAACAAGTCCGTTGTTAAGAAGAGCCTGAGCGCTGTCGATGGTTCCGCAAAGAGCATTAACCGAGCGAAGGTCGATAACAAGATGCAAACCTGCTTTGTTAATAACATCGCCCATGTTTATGTTCGCGGCAGCGAGGGTAACATCAAGGAAGTCGAATACAACCGACATTCTCTCTTCGGTAGAGAGTCTTGTTACCGCGCCGTCCGGGCTGTATGCGTCAAGAGCGGTAAGATTATCAGAGGTCTGATACTTCGTCTTTGCGGCAAACGCCATTACGGACATAGTTGAGAAAATCATGACAACTGCCAAGATGACACTTAACAATTTGGTAGATTTTTTCATACGTGTTTTTTCCTCCTAAAAAGATTTACATTAAAACCATGTATGTGTGCCCGATTTTTTCTGCGGGCGGCACTCCCCGCAACAATTCCTCGCACAAAATCCGCTGTACTTCTGACCGCTCTTTGATTTACAAGAAAGCAAACCGATTTCGGCACGTTAACTCGGTCGGTTTCCACCGTTTCCACTTCCGTAAAAATGAATCGGTGGAAAACTGATGATACACACCCGAGCATATTACCGTAGGATGTGTATCAAAACGGGATGGAAACTGCACGGTAAATCAGCCGTGCGGCAGCGCTCCCTCAAAAAAGGGGACACTTCGCCCTATTACACCATTCCTATGGTTAGTTAAAGTATAGAATTTTAAACGAAAAAAGTCAATAAATTGTTCACACAAATTTGTTGATTTTCTGTATTGAACAAATAGAATTGTTATTTTTGGGCAAAAGTGGCAAACAAAATTGGCAATGTTGTTGTAAAATTATGAACAAATTGTTAACGTTTTCGAGTTTTGAACTTTTTGACAAGTATTGAACACGGTTTTGAACATTTTTACGGTATTTTCGGGTAAAAACAGAGGGCTTAAATAGGCTCCCTTGAAAAGGGAGCTGTCTGCGAACGAAGTGAGTAGACTGAGGGATTTATTCAGGCTCCCTCAAATAGGGTGATTCCCCACAGTGTGGGGAAATGTCGCAGAGCGACAAAGGGGACTCTCTCCCGTCAGGAGCTGGCTACGAACGAAGTGAGTAGACTGAGGGATTGTTCAGGCTCCCTTGTAAAGGGAGCTGTCACCGCAGGTGACTGAGGGATTAAACAGCGAAGCACTTTCTTTTTAAAATCTATTTTTTTAAGAAAATCCCTCCGGCTTGCCTTGATGAGGCCAACCTCCCTTTACAAGGGAG
>OGYK01001018.1_pt1 | contig 21657 bp, 20 predicted proteins | sample 1576501 | NCBI WGS metagenome assembly OGYK01 (sample SAMEA3541530, study PRJEB24748) | human gut metagenome | biome: human gut; feature: human-associated habitat; material: faeces | place: China | collected 2012
CGATACCTACTGCGTTCATAAATTTGTCACTCCTTAAGATTATTGCAATGGATAAGTACCAGTTTTACTCATTGCCTATTCAATCTACTGTGGTGTGACACGAATGCACCTGAGGTGATTCAACCTGCATAAAACGAACGCTGCGAATGAGGAGCTGGTTATCAGTCTGTGTTACGGACGCGAAGTCCAAGAAAGGAGAAGATATCCAATTGCTACCTACATTCTAACAGCTTAAGCAACAAGATGGATAATTCCTTACTGGCTGTAAGGGATATTAACCATAAATATATTGTAGTAGAAATGAGGAGTAAGATGGCAGATTTAAACGAATTGAATGAAAAAGTCGAACAGATCAAAGCCGACATCCGGGAACAGCTGGAGAAGATCGAGAACACCAAGGGTGTCTACGAGTACAAAAAAACCATTCTCGACAAGAACGGTATTATCGGCGGACTGATGAAGCAGATGGGTTCCGTGCCCAAGGAAGAGAAGGCTGACTTCGGTAAGAAAGTCAACGAACTGAAGAACTGGGCAAGTGAGCATTTTGACGAGCTGAACACGAAGTTAAAAGAAAAAGAGATGGAGCTGCGCTACGAGAGTGAGAAGATCGATATCTCCATGCCGGCAAAGAGCCGCAAGACCGGTAACCTCCATCCTGTAACCCAGGTGCGTAACCAGCTGATCGATATCTTCGCATCCATGGGCTTCAGCGTATATGAAGGAACCGAGATCGAGACCGATTATTACAACTTTACCGCACTGAATACCCCGCAGGATCATCCCGCAAGAGATATGCAGGATACCTTCTACCTGTCTCCGGAATTCCTGCTTAGAACCCAGACCTCCGCAGGTCAGGTTCACGTGATGGAGAGTCAGAAGCCTCCCATCAAGATCTTAAGCCCCGGTAAAGTATTCCGTTCCGATGATGATGCGACCCATTCTCCGATGTTTACCCAGATGGAAGGTCTCGTAGTGGACAAGACCATCACTCTGTGTGACCTGAAGGGTATGCTGGAAGTACTGGTACAGAAGATCTTCGGTGAAGGTACCACCACGAGACTGCGTCCTTCTTACTTCCCGTTCACCGAGCCTTCCGTAGAGGTCGATGTCAGCTGCTTCGCCTGCGGTGGCTGCGGCTGCCGTCTGTGCAAGGGTACCGGCTGGATCGAAGTACTGGGTGCAGGTATTGTAAATAAGAAGGTGCTGGAGAACTGCGGCATTGACTCCGAGAAGTACAGCGGACTGGCATTCGGTATCGGTATTGAGCGTCTGGCAATGTTAAAGTACGGTATTAACAATATCAAACTGTTATATCAATCTGATATGCGTGTACTGGATCAGATCAATGATGACTAAGATCACAGGAATATGATTTTAAAACAGTAACGATGCAAGGAACATTACGAGAGGATGTCGTACAAGACGGCATCGAAGGAGGTAAAAGATATGTTAGTACCACTTAGTTGGTTAAAAGAATATGTGGATATAGATGTAGAAGCCAAAGAACTGGAAGAGAAGCTGTTCTCCTGCGGTTTTGAGGTAGAGGAATCCTACGAAGTAGGTAAGGACATCAGCGGCGTGGTAGTCGGACTGGTAGAAGAGTGTGAGCCCATCCCTGAGACCCACTTACATGTATGTAAGGTAAATGTAGGCGGCGCAGAGCCCCTGCAGATCTGCTGTGGTGCGGACAACGTACATGCAGGCGGCAAATACCCCGTAGCGCTGGAAGGTGCGCAGGTATACGCTACCGCCAAAGATCATGTGACCATCGAAGGCACCATGAAGATCAAAAAAGGCAAGCTGCGCGGCTATGAGTCCTGCGGTATGTTGTGTTCCGGTACCGAGCTGGGACTGACTGAGGATCTGTACCCCGGTGCAGGCTACAACGGACTGCTGGTACTGCCGGAGGATGCTGAGGTCGGTGCGGACGTAAAGCCCCTGTTACAGTTGGATGACTGGATCTTCGACATTGCCATTACCGCCAACAGACCGGACTGCGAGAGCATCTTCGGTATTGCCAGAGAAGTAGCGGCGATCCTGAACAAACCCGTGAAGACTCCGGCACTGGATTACACCGAGAGCGGCGTTACCAAGGACGGTTTCACCGTAACTGTGGATGCTCCGGATCTGTGCCCCAGATATATCGCACACTATGTAACTGATGTAAAAATCGGCGGATCCCCCGCATGGATGAAGAGACGTCTGGCACTGGTAGGCATCGGATCTATCTCCAACGTGGTAGATATCACGAACTACATCTTAAAAGAGCTGGGTCAGCCTATGCACGCATTTGACTCTTCTTACATTGAAGGCAACGCCATTCATGTAAGACGTGCCCATGACAAAGAGAAGATTGTGACTTTGGATGAAAAAGAGTTTGAATTAAACGAAAACAACCTCGTCATCTGCGATGGCGTAAAGCCCGTAGCACTGGCAGGTATCATGGGCGGTTTAAATTCCGAGATCCGCGATACCACAGAGGCTGTCATCTTCGAGTCTGCGAAGTTCGCAAGAGACAATATCCGTAAGAGCTCCAGAGCACTGGGACAGTCTTCCGATTCTTCCCAGAGATATGCCAAAGGCGTGGATGAGTATGCTACCGTTATGGCAAGTAAGAGAGCACTGCACCTGATCGAGGAGTTGGGCTGTGGTAAAGTATCCTCTACTCACGTAGAGGCAAACACCGGTAACTCCATTGAACCCACCGAGATGAAGGCAAGCATCAAGAAGGTAAACGGCGTACTGGGTATTGAAGTACCTACCGCTGACATCGAGAGAATCTTAAAGTCCCTGAATTTCCAGCCTGTCATTAACGGCGACGAGCTGACCATTCAGGTACCTGCATACCGTGAAGATATGGAATCCTATCCCGATATCGCAGAGGAAGTCATCCGTATGTACGGTTACGACCATGTAACCCCGACTTTTCTCGCGGCAGCAGCTGTAACCAGCGGTGGTATGAATACGAAGCAGAAGACCGAGCTTAAGATCAAGAGAGCACTGTGTGCACAGGGCGCATTTGAGGGCGTACATTACTCCTTCTTCTCCCCTTCCGATCTGAACCTGTTAGGCCTGCCCGAGGATGCACCGGAGAGACATGCGATCCGTCTGATCAACCCGATCAACGAGGATCTGTCCCTGATGCGTACCACTCTGGCTCCCCAGATGATCCACGCCATCGCCCGCAACCAGAAAAACGGTTGTCTGGAAGGCAGAGTATACGAGATCGGCAATAAATTCATCCCTAAGGATCTGCCTCTGACCGAGTATCCCGATGAGAGAGAGACTATCTGCATCGGTATCTGGGGTAAGGAAGAGAATTTCTTCACTCTGAAAGGTCTGGTAGACACCGTAGCGGAGACTCTGTTCATTGATTTCGAATATGTAGAAGACAAAAAGAGCTTCCTGCATCCTTATCGTACCGCAAAAATCCTGTACAACGGCGAAGAGATAGGCTACTTAGGTCAGCTGACCTACGAGATCCAGAAGGAAGAAGACATGCGTGAGTCCGCATACATCGCAGAGATCGATCTGAAAGCCCTGCGTCCTGTATACGGCAAGGTTCCCACCTTCACACCGATCTCCAAGTTCGCGAAGGAGACCAGAGACCTGGCACTGGTAATGAACAAATCCGTTACCTGCGGCGAGGTAGAGAAGGCAATCGCAGAAGCCAGCAGCTTCGTGGAGTCCGTAGAACTCTTCGATGTCTATGAAGGCTTACAGGTAGGACCCGAGAAGAAGTCCATGGCATTCACCGTAACCTTTGCTCCGAAGGAGGAAGAATTCACCACAGAGGCAGTGGACGGCTATGTGAAGAAGATCCTGAAGAACCTGAACAACAAGCTGGGTGTAGAGCTTAGATCTTAACATAGTAACTATTCAGAACCATAAAATATTTAAAAAACTCTCCGAATGAAGCCTTCACTTAGGGATTATAAGAAAAAACAGTTTTTGAGTGACGTCTTCAAGCAGTGACAAAAAGAAATAACGACCATACAAGAGTAAGAATTCTCCTGTGTGGTTGTTTTCTTATGCTCAAGTACCAAAAGGGTATGAGAGGTTATTCTATGCGGCACTGGAAGAATTCGGACTGTAAAGAGGTGTCATAACCGGCGTGAAGCCCAGAGCCTGATTATGTCATTACGGTTGTGGATGAAGCATATACTGAATTTGCGCAGGAAGCTCTATCTGAATAAAAGGAGGCAGCTTAGATGTACCGGGTAATTGATTTACACTGTGATACGATACCTAATATGTACTCGGATTTCAGGGAAGGGAAGGAGGCTTCCCTTCTTTCCAATTCCGGAAGAATCGATTTGAACCGGATGAGAGAAGGGGGATATATTTGCCAGTGCTTTTCCCTTTTTACCCATCTGGGAGCATTGAAGAAAAGAGGCGAGTCACCATTTACACATGTATTGGGGCTTGCAGATTTCTGGAAAACACAGATAGCGGAATATCCGGATATCATAGGACAGGTGACAACAGCAGAGAGTATGGAAGAGAACGCCAGGATGGGAAAGCTATCAGCTATGATGACAGTGGAAGAGGGCGGAGTGTATGAAGGAAAACTGGAAAACCTGTATGCACTATATGACAAAGGCGTCAGAATGTCTACCCTGACATGGAACTTTGCAAATGAACTGGGGTATCCCAATCCGGCAATCGCACCGGGAAGTCCCCGAATCCCGGACATGGTCAATGGACTTACGGATACTGGGAAAAGCTTTGTGGAGGAAATGGAGAGAATCGGCATTCTTATAGATGTTTCCCATTTAAATGATGCCGGCATACGGGACATTTTTGAGCTTACGCATGGCCCTGTGATCGCAAGTCACTCCAACGCACGTACACTCTGCTCACATCTGCGGAATCTCTCGGATAATAATATCAGAATGATCGGAGAGCGGGGCGGTGTTATCGGTATCAACTATTTCGTAGGATTTCTTGAGGATGGTGGAAAGATCGGGCGGATTGAAAAAATGGTGGAGCACATGCAATATATTAAAAACCTGGCAGGAATCGACGCAATAGCACTGGGAAGTGACTTTGATGGTTTCGGAGAGCTGTGTGAGTTGTCCGGCGCAGAAAAAATGCAGCAGCTTGCCTCAGAGATGGAACGACAGGGTTTTTCTTCCGCGGAAATCGATAAGGTATTTTCCTTAAATGCTTTAAGAGTATTTCGGTCTGTGTTGTCCTAAGGAAACTTAAGTATCATAAGATGTGAGTATCATAAGATGTGAGTATCATAAGATGCTAATATTAGAGTAGTCATTTTAGAAAAGATATGATAAAATAGCAGTTGCAGGCGCATTTTGCGCAGGCAGCTGTTGTTTTAATTTATTTGAAGATGCCATGGGCATCCGTGAGGTAGATAGATATGACAAAAGTAATCGGTGTGAGATTTCGTACAGCGGGCAAGGTATATTTCTTCGATCCGCTGCAGCTGGAGATAAAGAGAGGCGACCACGTGATCGTGGAGACCGCCAGAGGTATAGAGTTCGGTACGGTCGTAGCAGGAGTACATGAGGTAGAGGATGACAAGGTGATCCAGCCGCTGAAGCCTGTGATGCGGATCGCCGGAGAGAGAGATATCGAGCAGGAGGCTGCCAACAAAGAAAAAGAGAAGGAAGCCTTCAAGATCTGTAAAGAGAAGATATTAAAGCATGGTCTGGAAATGAAGCTGATTGATGCGGAGTATACGTTTGATAACAATAAGGTATTATTCTATTTTACAGCAGACGGACGTATCGACTTCCGTGAACTGGTCAAGGATCTGGCAAGTGTGTTCAAGACCCGTATCGAGCTGCGCCAGATCGGCGTCAGGGATGAGACCAAGATACGCGGCGGTATCGGTATCTGTGGACGACCTCTGTGCTGTCACAGCTATCTGTCGGATTTCGTGCCGGTATCCATCAAGATGGCGAAGGAGCAGAATCTGTCCCTGAATCCCACCAAGATCTCCGGTGTCTGCGGCAGACTGATGTGCTGCCTGAAAAATGAGGAAGACACTTACGAAGAACTGAACCGCAAGCTTCCCGGTGTGGGTGACTATGTCCAGACGGCAGATGGACTCCACGGCGAGGTACAGAACGTCAACGTACTGCGTCAGTTGGTCAAGGTACTGGTAGAAGTCGGTGACGAGAAGGAACTGAAGGAGTACGGGGCAGACACGTTACAGTTCAAGAGACGCCGCGGCAAAAAGGGCGGTCAGGAATTGTCTAAGGAAGAGCAGAAGGAACTTGAGAAGTTAGAGGAGATCGAGGAGAAGGAAGAAGCGGAAGAACGCGCAGAAAAACGTGCGGAGCAGCGCCCGGAGCGTCAGGACCGCAGAGAACAGAGAGCCGACAGCGAGAATCGCGGGGATAACCGCAGACGCGATGGACGCAGAGACGACAACCGCAGAAATAATAACCGTGGTGAGAATCAGAATCGTAATGATAACCGTGGAGAAAATCGGAACAACGAGAATCGTGGTGACAACCGCAGAGACAATAACCGTGACAACCGCAGGGATAACAACCGCGGCGACAGACGCCGTGAGAATCGTCCGCAGAACCGTCCGGAGCAGGTAAGAGAGAACAGCGATGTTCAGGGTGCAGAGCAGTCCGGCAGCCAGGGACAGGCACCAAGAGACAATTCCTTCCGCAGAAGACCGAGACACGGTGGCAGAAGAGACGGCAACAACGGTAATAACGGTAACGGAAGAAAACCGGAGAATACGAATGAAGGTTGAACTGAAGGATAAAGAACGAATTGATGACCTTCAGCGGAACGGTTATCAGATCATACAGAATCCGGAGAAATTTTGCTTCGGCATGGATGCGGTGCTTCTGACAGGATTTGCCAATGCCAGAGAGAAAGATATTTTACTGGATCTGGGGACAGGCACCGGGATCATCCCGCTTCTGATGGAAGCAAAATACCACTGCTCCCATCTCACCGGCCTGGAGATCCAGGAGGAGAGCGCAGATATGGCGAGACGCAGTGTGGCGTTGAACGATCTGCAGGACCGCATTGACATCGTGACAGGAGACATCAAGGAAGCAGACCGGATATTTCAGGCTGCTTCCTTTGACTGTATTACCTGTAATCCTCCGTACATGATCGGACAGCACGGATTGACGAACCCGGAGGAACCAAAAGCGATCGCCAGACACGAAGTGCTCTGCACGCTGGAGGATGTGGTCAGCAGGACAGCAAAACTATTAAAGCCCGGCGGACATTTTTACATGGTACATCGCCCCTTTCGGCTGGCGGAGATCATGACCATGCTGGTAAAATACAAGCTGGAGCCGAAGCGGATGCAGCTGGTGTATCCCTACATCGACAAGGAGCCCAATATGGTGCTCATCGAGGCGGTGCGAGGCGGCAGATCCCGCATGACCGTGGAGAAGCCTCTGATCGTGTATCAGTCACCGGGAGTATATATGCCGGAAATATATGATATATATGGATATTAAAAAGGGAAAGTGATTTGGAGAGGAGGCAGGAGCTCATGCCCGGAACTTTATATTTGTGTGCAACGCCCATTGGCAATCTGGGGGATATGACACCGCGGGTGGTGGAGACCCTGCAGACGGTGGATGTGATCGCGGCGGAGGATACCCGTAACAGTATTAAGCTGCTGAATCATTTCGACATCCACACGCCTATGACCAGTTACCATGAGTACAATAAAGTAGAGAAGGCACACCAGCTGGTAGGACAGCTGTTAAACGGACAGAACATTGCGCTGATCACTGATGCCGGTACCCCGGCGATCTCCGATCCCGGTGAAGTACTGGTGCGGATGTGCCAGGAGCAGAGCGTTCCCGTCACTTCCCTGCCAGGTCCGGCAGCCTGTATTACAGCACTGACTTTGTCGGGACTCAGTACAAGAAGGTTTTGCTTTGAAGGATTTCTGCCTGCGGATAAAAAGGAAAAGAAAGCGATTCTGGAGGAACTGAAGACCGAGAGCCGTACCATGATCCTCTACGAAGCTCCTCATCATCTGATCCGGACGCTGGAGGAACTGTATGCGGCACTGGGGGAGCGGCGGATCACGTTGTGCAGAGAGCTGACCAAGAAGTTCGAGACCGTATTCCCCACCACTTTGGAAAAGGCGCTGGACTACTACAAGACAGAGGAGCCCCGCGGAGAATATGTCCTGGTAGTGGAAGGGAAAAGCCCGGAAGAGAAACGACAGGAAGAGATCGCATCCTGGGAATCCATGAGCATTGAAGAACATATGGCTTATTACGAAGAGCAGGGTATGGATAATAAATCCGCCATGAAGCAGGTGGCAAAAGACAGAGGTGTCGGAAAACGGGAGATCTATCAGTACCTGCACGGCAACTCATGAAACAGCGAAAATACCATAATGAAACCGAACCAAAACAGACAAAAGCATATGAGGATAATGTAGGATACATCCATGAAAGGCATATGCGGAGAGAGGCAAAATGACTAATTGTGACGCGTGTGTCAATTATGAATATGACGAAGATTATGAATGCTATTGCTGCATGGTGAATCTGGATGAGGATGAAATGTACCGCTTTTTATCCGGAACCCAGCAGGAGTGTCCCTACTTCCGACTAGATGACGAATATGCAGTGGTAAGACACCAGATGTAAGGGAAAAATTCACGAAAGCAAGGTCAAAAAGTCTACTCAAATGGTAGAGAATGCTGATTGTGAAAGTAAAAATCGAGTAGTATAATACGAAGTTGCGTGCTGAAAAATAGTGCGCAGCTTCTTTTGTTTGTGTGCAAAATACTAAAGTTAACAGGTAGGGTGACAATATCATGAAATATGTGAAACAATTTTCGATTATCCTGGGAATCTCCTTTCTGGCAGAGCTTCTGGAGATCCTGATCCCGCTTCCCATCGCAGCAAGCGTCTATGGTCTGGTGATCATGTTGGTGGGGCTGATCACGAAGCTGATCCCGCTGGAAAAGGTGGAGACCGCGGCGGATTTCCTCGTAGACGCCATGTCCATAATGTTCGTGCCCGCTACCGTGGGAATCATGGCAAGTGTGGATACTTTAAAAGAGATGCTGTTTCCCATCTGTGTGATCACAGTGGTATCCACGGTACTGATCATGATCGTGACAGGCCGGGTATCCCAGCATATTATCCGGGGGCAGAACAACAAAGGTGCCGCAGCCATGCAGACGGTCGGAACCGAAGCTGCCGCAGATGATAAGGAGGACAGATAAATGAATGAAATATTGAGCCAGTCTATCTTTTTTGGCATTGCCATTACACTGGTCACCTACGAGATCGGTCTGTGGATCAAACAGAAGACCGGAAAAGCCATTGCCAATCCCTTACTGATCTCCGTAATCCTGATCGTGGTGGTATTGTTATTGTTCCATATAGATTATGAGACCTATGCAAACGGCGCGCAGTATATCAGCATTTTCCTGACTCCGGCAACGGTCAGCCTGGCAGTACCTCTGTATCGTCAGCTGGAGCTGTTAAAGACTTATCCCAAGGCTATTTTCGGCGGAATCATTGCCGGCGTGCTGACTGCCATGGTGAGCGTTTTCACTTTAAGCCTGATGTTCGGTCTGAACCATGAGCAGTATGTAACGCTTCTGCCGAAGTCCATTACCACGGCTATCGGTATGGGGATTTCTGAAAAAATGGGCGGTATTGTGACCATTACGGTAGTCGTGATCATTGTCACAGGTATCCTTGGCAACATTCTGGCAGATACAATCTGCCGCCTGTGCAAGATCGAGGATCCCATTGCCAAAGGTCTTGCCATTGGCACCAGTGCCCATGCGCTGGGAACCGCGAAAGCCATGGAACTGGGCGAGATCGAAGGCGCCATGAGCAGCCTGTCCATCGTGGTCTGTGGTATTCTGACGGTGATTTCCGTATCCATATTTGCTAATTTTATTTAGTATAGAAAAAAATATCCTGCGCATACTAACCTCGCATAGAACAGAAGGAATCAAAAGGAGGTTAACAGCATGAGTGATATTTCAGAATTAGATCTGCAGAATCTGCGCCATCTGATCGGCGGCTTTGACACGACCCGCTGCAAAATGCAGGAGTACGCCAAGGAAGCGGAGGACCCGAAGGTAAAACAGTTTTTTGAAAAGGGTGCCCGCAGCGCTATGGAGAACAAACAACAGCTTATGAAGTTTTTGCAGTAAGGAGGCAGCAGAATGCAGGAAAAGACAATGGTAGCAGATACTCTGGCCGGGATCAACGGAGAACTGACCCGCTATGCGGGAATGATCGCCCAGTCAGAAAACAAGGAACTAAAACAGACACTGAAGCAGTTCCGTACCGCCTGTGAGCAGTCCCAGGAGGAGCTGTATCAGATCGCCAGAGAGAAATCTTATTATGTGCCGGCAGAGAAAGCCACTGCGGAAGAGGTGGCACATGTGAGAAGCCTGTTCACACAGGGAACTCTGTAACAGAATTTGAGAGAATGAACCAGATAAGCCTTTCGGAAAATATATTACCGGAAGGCTTATATTTGTATGCCGGGAAGAAATTCATAGGACACCCCGGCATCCGCATATAGTGAAACGAAGGAACAGCAGGCGGTTTGGAGAAGATGCTTAATTATATCTGGGCAGGAATGATCCTGTTAGGTGTGATCTACGGAGTCTGTACCGGACAGATGAGTGCATTGACAGAAGGGGCGCTTGACAGTGCCGGAGAGGCGGTGAGCCTCTGCATCACCATGGCAGGGGTCATGGCACTGTGGATGGGACTGATGGAGATCGCGCAGGAATCCGGCATGATCACGAAGATGACAAAAGGTATCCGGCCTTTTCTGAAATTTATGTTTCCAAGACTTCCGGAAGATCATCCGGCGGGGGAATACATAGCTACGAATCTGATCGCCAATGTGCTGGGGCTTGGCTGGGCGTGTACACCGGCGGGACTGAAAGCCATGGAGCAGCTGGCGGAACTGGAGAGCCGACGGCGCGGAACGAATGTGTCAGTTGCCAGCAACGAAATGTGTACCTTTTTGATCCTGAATATTTCGTCCTTACAGCTGATCCCGGTCAACATGATCGCCTACCGCAGCAGGTACGGCAGTGCCAACCCCGCGGTGATCATTGCTCCGGCACTGGTGGCTACACTCTTCAGTACTATCATTTCCGTGATTTATTGTAAATGGAAGGATAGGTGAGGATTATGATAAACGTGTTGACACATATGTCAGATATTATGATTCCCATGGTGATCTTCTGGATCGTGGGTTATGGAATGGTCTCAGGGGTGAAAGTATACGAGACTTTTTTGAAGGGGGCAAAAGAGGGGCTGCGCATTGTGGTGGAGATCCTTCCGACACTGGTAGGACTGATGATAGCGGTGGGGATTCTTCGGACTTCCGGATTTTTTGAATTGTTGGGGAAATTGATCGGACCGGCGACGCAGGCTGTGGGACTTCCGACGCAGCTGATCCCGCTGCTTATCATAAAAATGTTCTCTTCCTCTGCGGCTACCGGGCTGGTGCTGGATATTTTCAAGACCTGCGGCCCGGACTCTTATGCCGGGATGCTGACATCAATCCTTATGAGCTGTACCGAGACGATTTTTTATACCATGAGTGTGTATTTTCTGGCGGCAAAGGTAACGAAAACCCGCTACACGCTGCCGGGGGCACTGCTGGCAACGTTAGCGGGAACAGTGGCAAGCATTTTTCTTGCGGGGAAAATGTGATGATGCCAGGGGCATCATGCAACTAAATCAATTGCAGACTCCGCAAAATAAACAGGAATACCGTGAGGGTAACGGAACTTAAAAACGTGGTGGCAACGACCACGCTGGAAGTCAAAGTTCCTTCGTGATTCATGTTTTTCGCCATAATATAACAGCTTACGGTGGTGGGGGAGCCCAGCATAATGAGGATCGCCACCAGTTTTTCTCCGGTGAAGCCGAAATACACGGCAAGCGGCAGAAACAGAGCAGGCCATACTACCAGCTTTAACACGGTTGCCACTCCGGTGGGGGCTAAAAGCTTTAAGGCTTTTTTACCCTCGAATCCGGCACCGAGGCCGATCAGGGCCAGAGGGGTAGCCAGTACGGCAATATTGCTGATGGTCTTGGAAATGATCACGGGATAATGGATCCGGCAGGCACTGGACAGCATGCCCAGGGCGATACTGATAATGATTGGGTTCGTGATGATCCCTTTTAAGGATTTCAGCAGGGATTTCTTATCGAAGCCCTTCGCATCCGGTCCGGTGAAGGACAGGATCAGCACGGCAGCGATATTGTACAGAGGAACCGTACCCACGATCATCAGGGGAGCCATGCCGGAGTTTCCGTAGATGTTCTGTATAAAGGCGATACCCAAGACAGCGGCACTGCTTCGGTAGCTTGCCTGGACAAGTTCTCCCAGGCGGGATTTGTTCTTATAAAAAATGCCTGCCACGACCCAGGTGATGACGATGCAGAACAGGGTCACGAAGAAGCAGAACAGCACGTAACCGGTATCCCATACACTGTAAAAATCTGCAGTGGACATGTCCTTGAACAAAAGTACGGGCAGGGTGATCTTATAATTGAATGAATTCAGGGTTTTGACAAAAGAGTCGTTGGTAACATGCAGCTGCTGTAAAACATAACCGATCACCATGACCAGGAATACGGGGATCGTTGCATTCAAACTGAATAATAGTTGTTCCATGGGAATTGTATGCCTTTCTGTTATCGGAAGCGGAATATAGGAAGCGAAAAGCCTCTCTCCTTTTGCAAGTATAGAAAAGGAGGGGGGCTTTGTCAAGTTATGGTCTTGTGTTGTTTTACAAGGCTGCTCTATTTTACAGTAGCTCCTCCAGCAAGGAAAAATCACAGCAACCATTTTCCAGATAAAATGTATGAAAGCGAAGGTCACAATACCCGTCACCCCAATGGGACCGGGCAGTTTCCCGTAATTTCAAAATCTCCAGATAGCCTACATAATACTTCGGATAATTGCAGGGCTCCTCCGCAATATAAGTATAGATCGCCTTGCAGGCTTCCGGGGAATCAATGCCAAACTTTCCAAGGAATGTGGCAGTCTGATCGTATCCGGCACCTTCCCCGTGGATCAGAAGGTCCAACAGAGTATACATGCACAGCTGAAGGCTCCGGGTATGTTTTTCCAGGAGAGCGGCCTGTGCGGCATCCGACTGTCCGCACTGTTCGAGCAGATCTGCCGCATAATCATAGGAAATAAATTCTACATACAGCGCCCAACCCTCCAGATATCCGCCGTACCAGATCAGCTTTCTCGCAGGATCCGTGTTTTTATCCAAAAAGGCACGGTTACTATACACGGTCTGATAGAGGTGCCCGGGAAAACCTTCGTGTGCCAGGGTCGTATAGAGCTCCAGTCCCATGGGAGAATTGCGGCGGTTTATATAGATGACATTATTGTCAGAATCGCCCAGGGGAGTCGTCAGGTAAAAAGCCGGTGCACTGTAAGGTTCCAGACTTGGAACGACATCCTTGACAGTAAAGGAGGGAGTGGGATTACTGACAGGAAAGTCATTTATCATGCGTGATTGTAGATCGGAAAGCATTTCTTCCGGTTCCGGGATGGGAAAATCTTCCGTGATCCCTTCGGAAAGCATGGAAAGCAGAGAAGGGGACTGTTGTGTCAGGCTGCGGATGGCCGCCTGTTCCTCCTGAAATTGCGCCAGAAGCATTTGCACCAGTTCTTTTTCCGAACGGGAGGAACCGGTCTCGGCGAAAAGCAGGTGGTGATAGTAAGTCTTCCCATCCGGCAACAGGGCGAGACCTTTCGGCAGGGCGCCGGATGTATCTATGATCCCACCGGGAGACGCCTGAGAGATAGAAGATGTCTGACCGGCAGAGTCGGAAGTCTCCAGAGAGTACAGTCCTTCGGATAGTGTGGCGTAGGCAGGCTGTACTACCGTGGTGAGCAGCCGGTTATTTTCCTTAAGAAAGGAAGAGACAACTTCGGCAGATAATATGCCCTGTGCCTGCAATTCCACCAGCCGGTCTTCAAAGGTGGTCTGCAAAAAGTGGGTTTCCTGCGCTAGTTCTTGTATGGTGACGATGGTGTCACATTGCTTTCGGACTTTTTCCAGGGAAACATCCGGCATGAGGAAGCCTGCGGCAGCTTTTTCCTGCTCATAGAGGAGCAAGGAGGCAAAATAATCGTCCACCTGGTCTAAGAGTGCCAGGTAGTCTGTCACATCCCGCCTGGAACGGAAGGTGTATTCTGCCAGCAGGATGGGGAGCTGTGACTGCATTCCCGAAGATGGGGACAGCGGTTCGTTGTAATAGGGGAACTGCGCCAACGCCAGGTCATTTTCCAGAGACCGCTGTAGGAGTGTATAGGTGAAAGCATTCTCCGGTGAGAGCTTATCGTAAGCAATACAACTTAGTTGCCTAAGGAGCGCAGAACAACGTTCCCCACTCGCGTCCGACTGCCCGGAGGTATAGAGGGGAAGGACAGGCTCGTAATCCGTAATCCCAAAGGCGGCAGGATCCGCAATGGTGTAGTGCATGTTCAGAGTACTGGCAGTCATTTCCTCCCGGAAAACCCGGGAGGTGAATTGTTCAAAGCGCCTGTCTGCGGAAGTACAATGGGACAAAAGAGCCATGGCGCCGGTGAGAGTGCAGAGGAGGCAGATACACAGAAGCAGTTGGTGGAAGGAAAGGGAAGGACGTTTTCGCACGATAGTTACCTGATGACAGAGAGTGTTGGTAAAAGTATATGTGAACAGCACCGAGGATAGACTTAAAGCGACTTACCTCAGGGTCACAGTCACGTCTCTGACTTCATATGTGGAGTAAATCGAAATACAAGCATAGTTGTACACCATACAACTATATGCAAATGTATCTAAAATAGTCAGAAGATGTATTGACTTTGAACAGTAGCCTTATTATACTTATAATAATCATGGAGACAAAATATCAAAACCTAATTAATTACATACAGGAGCAGATTACAGACGGACAACTGGGTCCCGGAGAGAAGGTTCCTTCGGAGAATCAGCTTGCGGAGCGATTCCACATCAGCAGACAGACAGTGAGGAAGGCGATCGGAACGCTGGAGGAGGAAGGACTGGTACAGAGGATCCGTGGCAGCGGCACTTATGTTAGCTTTGACCGCAGGAAAAATCTCGAGAAGCGGAACAGTATTGCGGTAGTAACTACTTATGTGGACAGTTATATTTTCCCGAGGATCCTGCAGGGCATGCAGAATACATTATATGAAAGTGGCTTTTCCGTACAGATTTATATTACGAATAACACGCTGGATCGGGAGAAAGGCATTCTGAAAGATCTGCTCAAACGGGATGATGTAGCAGGAATGATCGTGGAGGGAACAAAAAGTGGATTGCCGAATCCGAATCTGGAGCTGTACAGGCATCTGATGATGAGAAAGATACCGCTTTTATTTTTCAACACCTATTATCCGGAGCTGGAGGTACCACATGTATCATTGAATGATGCGGACACAGCGTATAAGGCTGTGAGATATCTGATTGAGAAGGGACATCAGAAGATAGGGGCAGTCCTGAAACTGGACGACGGACAGGGCAGACAGCGTTATTTGGGATATCTGCGTGCCATGGAGGAAGCAGGGCTTACGGTGACGGATTCCCGACTGGTGTGGATCGACACGGACGAATCGAAGCAACTGGCGTATTGCCGGGACCGGCTTCTCAACCGGGTGGAGGAATGCACTGCTCTCCTGGCGTACAATGACCAGATCGCATTTCAACTGATCCGGATGCTGGAAGAGCGCAATATCCGGGTGCCGGAGGATGTGTCGGTGATCAGTATCGACGATTCGGATCTGGCGCGACACAGTGAGGTTCCCATTACTTCACTTCCTCATCCGAAGGAAAATCTGGGGAAAAAGGCAGCAGAGACACTTTTACAGATGATAGCGGGAAAGAAAAAGGATCTGACGTATGAATTTGATACCCGGGTAGTAGAACGGGAGTCTGTAGCAGAACACAAATCGTTATGAAAGTAAATAAAGCAGAAACGATATAAAAGCAAAAGGAGAGAATGCAATGAATGAAACAGCAAAAGAAGCGATCAAAGCGGGAAAGGCGGTTCTGGGTATTGAATTCGGTTCCACCAGAATCAAAGCGGTATTGGTAGATGGAAGCCACACCCCCATTGCCATGGGAACTTACGACTGGGAGAATCGTCTGGAGAACAATATTTGGACCTATAGCCTGGAGGACATCCGGAAAGGATTGCAAGGGTGTTACAAGAGCCTGGCAGACGATGTGGAGGCAAAATACGGTGAAAAGCTGACTACTTTGGGAGCACTGGGATTCAGTGGCATGATGCACGGCTATATGCCTTTTAATGCAGAAGGTGAACTTTTGGTACCTTTCCGTACCTGGAGAAATACGATGACGGAAGAAGCCTGCAAGAAGCTGATTCCGGTATTTAACTTCAATATCCCCCAGAGATGGAGCATCGCCCATCTGTATCAGGCAATCTTAAGCGGAGAAGAGCATGTAAAGGATATCGCATTTTTTACCACTCTGGCAGGTTATATTCACTGGAAGCTGTCCGGCGAAAAGGTTCTGGGTATTGGTGAGGCAGCAGGTATGTTCCCTATAGATTCCACGATCATGGATTTCGATCAGAAAATGTTAGATCAGTTCGATGATTTACACCATTTTGACTGGAAGCTCCGCGACATCCTGCCTAAGGTGTTGGTGGCAGGAGAATCCGCCGGTGTCCTGACCGCAGAAGGGGCAAAATTATTGGATCCTACCGGAACTTTGCAGCCCGGTGTTCCTATGTGTCCTCCCGAGGGTGATGCGGGAACCGGAATGGTAGCTACCAACAGTGTGGCTGTCCGCACCGGTAATGTCTCCGCCGGAACCTCTATTTTCGCAATGGTAGTCCTGGAAAAGGCTATGCAAAAAGTACACGAAGAGATCGATATGGTCACAACACCCAACGGTATGCCCGTGGCCATGGTACATTGCAACAACTGCACCTCCGATCTGAATGCCTGGGTGAACCTCTTCGGCGAGTGTACAGAGAGCTTTGGTGTGAAAGTAGACAAGAACGAACTGTACGGCGTGTTGTATCGCAAGGCGCTGGAAGGTGCTGCGGATTGCGGCGGCGTAACGGCATATAACTATTTTTCCGGAGAACCGATCACTGGTCTGGATGCCGGCCGTCCTATGGTGGTGCGGACACCAGATGCAGATTTTACACTGGCAAACTTCATGCGCTCCCATCTGTACAGCGCAGTTGCCACACTGAAGATTGGTATGGATATTCTGTTAAAGGAGGAGCATGTGGCTGTAGATTCCCTGATGGGACACGGCGGCTTCTTCAAGACTCCCGTGGTGGGACAGCGTGTCATGGCAGCAGGCATGAACGCACCGATCACTGTTATGGATACGGCAAGCGAAGGCGGCGCCTGGGGCATGGCGATCCTGGCAGCTTTCATGAAGGAGAAAGAAACCGGCGAGACCCTTTCTTCCTATTTAAATGACAAGATCTTCGCTGGACAGACCGGAACCACATTGCAACCGGAGCCTGAGGATGTGAAAGGATTTGAGGCTTTCCTGGAAGAGTACAAGAAACTGCTTCCTGCGGAGAAGGCAGCCGTTGCCGCAAAATAATTTTTCGGTCGTAAAATTATACCTGCACGACACTCATTTATCGGAAAGCTTGTAGGATGTAGAAAGAAATGAGGTTTAGGATATGTTAGAAGAATTAAAACAGAAAGTATATGAAGCAAATATGGATCTGCCCCGGTACGGTCTGGTGACTTTTACCTGGGGAAATGTCAGCGCCATTGACAGAGAGAGCGGATTGTTCGTCATCAAACCCAGCGGCGTGGATTACGACAAACTGACACCGGAGATGATGGTAGTCATGGATCTGAACGGCAATAAGGTAGAGGGGAATTTAAATCCCTCTTCCGACACCGCGACCCATCTGGAGTTGTACAAGGCATTCCCGGAGATCGGCGGTATTGTACATACCCATTCTTCCTATGCCACCAGCTGGGCGCAGGCGGGAAGAGACATCCCCTGCTACGGAACCACCCATGCAGACTATATCTACGGTCCGGTTCCCTGCGTGCGCTGCCTGACAAAGGAAGAAATCGAGGACGCTTACGAGGAAAATACCGGACACCTGATCGTTAACGAGTTCAAACGTCTGGGTAAGGACCCGAAAGCAGTGCCTGTCGTTCTGTGCAAGAATCATGGGCCTTTTGCCTGGGGCAAGGATGCCAAGGAGGCTGTCCATAATGCGGTAGTACTGGAAGAGGTGGCAAAAATGGCTTATCGCGCAGAGACGATCAACCCCAGGATCCAGCCGGCACCCCAGGAACTGCAGGATAAGCACTATAACCGCAAACATGGTGCCGGAGCGTACTATGGTCAAACAGTTCAGAAATAGAATTTGCCATCGCAATATTTTACGGTAGAAGAGCAATTCTTTTACTAGACTAGCATCGGGAAGTATGCTAGTATAACAACGTAAATTGCAACAGATAAGCCAATATGGCGGAATGGAGGAAACAATGAAGAATTTAGAACTGCAAAAGCGTGCCAATGATGTCCGCAAGGGCATTGTGACCGCAGTTCATAGTGCGAAAGCAGGACACCCCGGCGGATCCTTGTCAGCCGCAGATATTTTTACATTTTTATATTTTGAGGAGATGAACATTGATCCGAAGAACCCCGATATGGAGGAACGCGACAGATTCGTTCTGTCCAAGGGTCATACAGCTCCCGGTCTCTATTCCGCACTGGCTTACAGAGGATATTTCCCGGTAGAGGATCTGCCTACCCTGCGTCACTTAGGTTCCTACCTGCAGGGCCATCCCTGCATCCATATCCCCGGCGTGGATATGTCCTCCGGATCCTTGGGACAGGGTATTTCTGCAGCAGTCGGCATGGCACTGGGTGCTAAGATGGACAAACGTGATTTCCGTGTATACACACTGCTGGGTGACGGTGAGATCGAGGAAGGACAGGTATGGGAGGCTGCTATGTTCGCGGGCTTCCGTAAGCTGGACAACCTCTGCGTTATGGTAGATAACAACAACCTGCAGATCGACGGACCCATCGATCAGGTATGTTCTCCTTATCCTATTGATAAAAAGTTCGAGGCATTCAATTTCCATGTGATCAATGCAGATGCACATGATTTTGGTGCGATCCGTGCAGCATTTAAGGAAGCAAGAGAGACCAAGGGCATGCCCACCTGTATCGTATTCCACAGCATCAAGGGCAAGGGAGTCTCCTTCATGGAAAACAGCGTAGACTGGCATGGTAAGGCGCCTAATGATGAGGAGTATGCGATTGCAATGGCAGACCTTGATAAGATTGAAAAAGAATTAGAGAAAGCAGGTGAGCAGTAATGGCAGAAAATACCGTGAAAAAGATCGCAACCAGAGAAAGTTACGGCAACTCCCTGAAGGAGCTGGCAGAAGAATTCCCCAATCTGGTAGTATTGGATGCCGACCTGGCAGCAGCTACCAAGACCGGAATCTTCCGTAAGGCATATCCCGACCGTCATATCGATTGTGGTATCGCAGAGGAAAACATGATGGGTGTGGCAGCAGGACTGTCCCTGGTAGGTAAGATTCCTTTCGTAAGCTCATTTGCAATGTTTGCAGCAGGACGTGCATTCGAGCAGGTACGTAACTCTATCGGTTACCCGCATCTGAATGTGAAGATCGGTGCAACCCATGCAGGTATCACAGTAGGTGAGGATGGCGCTACCCATCAGTGTAACGAGGATATCGCCCTGATGCGCACCATCCCCGGCATGGTAGTAATGTGCCCTTCCGATGATGTGGAAGCAAGAGCCGCTGTTCGTGCCGCTCTGGAATATGAAGGACCTGTATACATCCGTTTCGGACGTGCCGCAGTACCCGTGATCAACGATCATCCCGGTTATCATTTCGAGATCGGTAAGGGAACAGTAGTCCGCGAAGGTAAAGATGTCACCATCGTAGCCACCGGTATCTGCGTAGATTCCGCTCTGGGTGCAGCGAAGATGCTGGAAGAGGAAGGCATCAGCGCAGAGGTTGTAAATATCTGTACCATTAAGCCACTCGATGAGGAGATCATCCTTAACAGCGCGAAGAAGACCGGCAAGGTAGTCACCGTGGAAGAGCATTCCGTCATCGGCGGACTGGGAAGCGCAGTCTGCGACTGTCTGTGTGCACATTATCCTGTACCAGTGAAAAAGGTCGGTATGCAGGATGTCTTCGGCGAGTCCGGTTCCGCTGCTGCTCTGGTAGAGAAGTACGGTCTGGATGCCAAGGGCGTTTACAAGTCTGTAAAAGAGTTCCTGTAAGGAATAAATGATATCAAGGAGAAGCTGTCAGTTATGTGAAAACAGAGACTGGCGGCTTCTTTTGCGTCGTGGTATCATTGTGGAAAAGTAAAGGTAGATAACGGAAGGGAAGGGTTTTGGTGTGAAATACGCAATTATCGGAGCCGGAGGAACCGGCGGAATCCTAGGATTTTATATGACAAAGGCTGACAGGGATGTCACCCTGATCGCCAGAGGCAGACACCTGGCAGCCATGCAGGAAAAGGGGCTTGCCGTGGAGAAAATGTGGGACGGCACCACCGAGATCATCCCGGTAAAAGCTATGGACATGGAGCATTATGTCGAGCAGCCGGATGTGGTACTGGTCTGCGTGAAAGGATATTCCCTGGAGGACACCATCCCTTTTATTCAGCGCGTGGCGAAGCCTTCCACCATCGTGATCCCGGTGTTAAACATCTACGGAACCGGTGCGAAAATGCAGGAGCAGTTGCCAAAGCTTCTGGTGACGGACGGCTGTATCTATGTCTCTGCCAATATTAAAGAACCGGGAGTACTGATCCAGCATGGCAGGATCCTGCGGGTAGTATATGGTGTCCGTAATATGAGTACTCAAAAAGTAAACATTAAAAGGGCACAAGAAGAAATATTGGATGCTCTGAAAAATATTAAAAAAGATTTTGATGACAGTGGAATCGATGGCGTGCTCTCCGAAAATATTCAAAGAGATGCCCTGGAGAAATTCTCCTATGTATCGCCCATCGGTGCGGCGGGACTTTATTATCATGCCACCGCAGCAGACTTCCAGAGAGAAGGCAAGCAGCGGGAAGCCTTCAAGACAATGATCCGCGAGATCGCCGCACTGGCAGAAGCTATGGGTGTTCCTTTCGAGCGTGATATGGTGGAAGTCAACCTGAAGATATTGTCCTCCCTGGCACCGGAAGCTACCACTTCCATGCAGCGAGATGTCATGGAAGGCAAAGATTCCGAGATCGATGGCCTGGTCTACGAAGTCGTCCGTATGGGAGAGAGATATCATGTGCCCGTGCCCATGTATGCGAAAGTAGCGGAAAAATTACGCGAGAATTTGTAAATTGAAAGTTAGTTGAATGCCGCCCGGATGACTTTGTTGTCTTCCCGGGTGGTATTTTAGTTTTGCTGTTTCAATCTTTACTGCCTAAAATCCATTTTGTGCTGTATATGCAGTAAATTTAAAGCGATTTTCTATTACAGTGAATGATATTTACTGCCGGAATGGAAGCATCCTATGCTGAAGCAGTAATTTTTAGAACGTTTTCATGGATTCTTCCATAAAAATACTGCCTGGATTTCTAAAAACACTTTCAGGGCAGTAATATGCTTGCCCTACTAAGCAGGGAGTTAGCGAAACAGC
>OGYK01001022.1_pt1 | contig 21586 bp, 13 predicted proteins | sample 1576501 | NCBI WGS metagenome assembly OGYK01 (sample SAMEA3541530, study PRJEB24748) | human gut metagenome | biome: human gut; feature: human-associated habitat; material: faeces | place: China | collected 2012
GATAGGTTTGGATGATGATGTTGGTTTTGACTGTATGTAGTTTTGAAGGTACATGATATATAGACAGGAATGAGAAGCAGTGCGAAAGCGCTGCTTTTTTTCTTGCAAAAACTAGAAGTGCTACATTGCACTTCTATAAAAATACAAACACTCAACAGGCGTTACTATTACGTAAACTGTGAATAGTTTACGCTATTACTATGAAATAATCCAGAATTAATTGATAAAAGAGAAAATTTATCAGTTGATTCTGGGTTATTTTTTTGGGGGAAAACACGTAACTTCTTGAAATAGTGTTATAAATCTTGAAATAGTGTTATAAATCTTGAAATAGTGTTATAAATCTTGAAAATTTAATATTCATTAAATTGGAAAGTTTTGTTAATATAGTGTATGAAACAAAGACAAGAGAATGCCGATAGACAGCAGAGGAGAGACAGAATTATATTATCGGTTCATGGAAAAGGGATGGAGTTCGAAAATGAGAGGAAAGGCAAAACAGAGAGTTAGTCTGATACTTGTAGTGACAATGGTACTCGGAACAGCATTAACAGGAAATACTGTATTTGCAACAGGAGAGAGCAGTGACGAACAAGATCGGATAAAAATTAATATTTCTAAAGATTCTGAACAAACTGTGGAACAGAATGTTACACAGACAATTCATGTGACTGCGCAGGGGCAGTGCTCGCAATCAGTCTGTCTGAATGTATATCTAAAAAACGAGGACGGATCTGCGGCAACAGATATAGATGCAGTCAATCTTCTGACAAGCGATCAGCTTACAGATAAAAACACACAGAAAACAATCGATGAGACATTGAAAGATTCAGTGACTCTTAATAATGGAACAAAGGCAAGTCCAACAGCAGAGTGGAAGAACGACAAGGACGATAATGGAACAGTTACTTCTAAATATCTGCAGATCACAATGCCGGCAGATGCAACAGCAATCAACTTTGATATGCAGCTTCAGTATCGTACAGATGAAGCAAGCTATACAAAGAAAGTGCTGGTTGAGGCGAAGGCATTCGAAGAGGAGCAGGATATCACAGAAGCAGCTAAGAGAGCAGACGAGAGTAAAGAGAATGAAGCGACAGTTGTCTGGGAAGGTCAGGCAGTAAGTCAATCAGAAAGCGAAGCTGCGGATGAGAATGCGGACGGAGAAAATAATATTAATACGGTGTCAGAAACAGGAGTATATACATTGTATTTTGAGCAAAATACAATAAATGACCCTGATTGGGATAATGCAACACAAATTTCTGTATATGCATTTAATAAGGATGACAACACGGACACGGGCATTCAGCAGATGTATAAAGTATCTGAATCAAGTTCAAAGAAAATTTGGAAATTCATCTTTAATAAGCCATGGAAGCAGGTGATTTTTTTAGTAGGTACTAATGATTGGAGTAGTGGAAAACAAACAGTAGATTTAGATGTTGATTGGAAAAAGAATTCACCATGTTTTAAATTGACAGGAAAAGAACCAGGAGGCAAAGCGGTAGCACAACAGAGGGTGTATAACGAAACACCACTTGCTGCAGATGGAATAACAGTATATTACGATGCTACATTATCAAAATTGTCTTATGAGGATAATAAAAAAGGAATTCCAAATCCAGATAGTACTGTTTATTATTATGCTACAAATGATACTGGTACTAAATCAACTATAGGAATAATGACCAAAGCAGACCAAAAAATAGGTGGACATAATTATAATGATGTATATAAAGTCACTCTTCCAAAAGGATATATGAAAATACGATTTGCAGCAAATCAGGTATCTAATACGAATGATGCAAGTAATGGTGAAGCAACTGCGCTATTGGATATTCCTTCACCTTCAGTTTTAACAAATCCATGTTATTACGGTGATTCAAGTGATAATGTTATCTACGATAGGGGAAACCGTGGTGGCTACTGGGAGGAAGCATATACAGTAAGAGATGCAGAAACAGGAAAGGGTACGACGGTTGTAGATGTACCGGAAGGAACAGAAACAAGAGACGCTGATAACTTATATGTAAATACAACGATTTACGATTATTACTCAGATTATGAACTGAACGGAAAAAACAGAGATAACTATCCAAAACAAGAGAATGTAACAAACCACAGAATCTATCAGCCGTTCCGTCAGTTCAACATGGCATTGAGTGATTATTATCGAGATAATAACGCAGAGTCACCATTATACTGGGGAAATTTTCAGAATTATAAAGAGTCACATTTTAATCAAATTGCTAAAACAATGGAATTGTTTGGTTACAATATTGATGACAGTAACGAAAAATTCTTTTACGAAAACAACTCCATGTGGGGAAAAAATGGAGATGGAAAAGATTTAACAATGGATGATCCATCACTCAATGGACGAAATGCAACGCAGGGATTGGTTGCAGATCATTTATCCAGTAACAATTTACAATTAAAAACACAAAATGGAAAGACGATAACGGCTCCATTTTTTGACAAAGACTTTTTAAGTGGAAAGAATTCAAAGAATACTGTACTTGGAAAAGTATATGAAAATGTAACTTTTCCATTTGTAAAAAAAGCAATGACGTCGTCAAGTGTAAAGTCTAACGGAACAGTAGATTATTGGTATTTTGACAGTGCTGATCAGAGTTTAGACATAGACAATAAAAATCTTCAATTACAGTATGACAAAACGGATGAATATTTTTTGCAATCAACTGATACAGAAGTAAAGGGAAGAACAACGGATAAAATAACAGATCATGGAAACTATTTCCCATTGAATTCAAAAAATCAAACAGGAGATGCTTCAGAATTAAATTATGGATTTGGGCAAAAGTTTGATCTGAAGTTCCGTCTTACATCTGATGGAACAGTTGTTGATTCTGAAAATAAAAAAGTACCAATTGAATTCAACTTTTCCGGTGATGATGATGTATGGGTATTTATCGATGGTCAGTTAGTTCTTGATGTTGGTGGTGATCATGATGTAGTAGAAGGAACAATTAATTTCGCAAATAAGACAGCTACAGTAAATCGTGTGAAGAATAGTAATTCTAATAGCGGTGGTGCTAGTGGAGTGAACACAAATGTAGTAAAAGATTTTTCAACGATATTAAGCTCACCTGACTATTTTACAAAGGAACATACACTCACCATGTTTTATATGGAGCGTGGACTTTGGGAATCAAATATGAAAATCACTTTCAACTTCCCACAGGAGAATAAGCTCACTGTAGAAAAGGAAGTTGATACAACAGGAGCAAATGATATTTTCAAAAATGCTTTAGCAGATGTCGGAACATTTGATTTTGAGATAAAAAATCTTGCAACAAGTGGCCCATCTAAAGGAGTGTCTGATCCTAGTAGCCCGGAGGTAAAGCAAGTATTCAATGATTATACAAATCAGAGTAGTATTTCTGGAACAGGAGTGAAGGATTCAAGTGTTGAAGTGGTTGATGATTCTACGGGTAACGGAAAAGGAAAGCTTATAAGCAGCTATTATCCGGGAGAGAAGAAATCAACGGATACGCAAGAAAAAACAGATTCGAGATTAGTAAAGATTCAGGCAAGTGGTAAAGGTACATTTGACGCATCAGATTCAAAAGGTTACAAGTATTTGCAATTTGATGTGTATAATATGGATGAAAATGCGTCAGGGACAGATCCTTTTGTTGCACTGGTAGATGAAGATGGAACAAGAATAGGAGCGTGGGCAAGTTTCCTTACTTATAATGGTCGAAATAATAATATTGATAAGCAGACCTGGAAGACAATAAGAATCGATCTCGAAAAATTAAAAGAAAAAATATTAGATGCTGGAGAGAGAAGTGGATTTAATTTCAGCAAAGTGAAAGAAATCCAATTTGCTTACTGGAATGATGTGACGATTTATCTTGATAAGTTTTCATTTGTAAAGCCGGCCAGCGGTGAGAAGACAGGGTTTACAACAGAACAAAAAGACATTCCGGATTATGGTTCAATTAATTCAAATAAGCTAGAACCAGTGAATGGTTCATATTATCAGAATACAAAGGGAGATACAATCATCTACAGTGATGGACTTCTTAATATTGGAAATAAAGAAAGTGCAATATTCAGCGATCAGTTCCGAAGAGGAAGTTATCTTTCCATTGCCGAGAAAAATGTTTCACCGGATGTATTTACTACAACATGGTCATTGTATGAAAATGGAGCGATTGTAAAACCAAATTATTTGACTCCTACAAATTCTACTACAGTAACCGGTGGCGAACAAAGTTCTGTTGAAAATCAATCAGGATATGAGGTAAATGACGGAAGAAGAGAGAAGAGCAGGACAGAGTTAAAACCTACTGAATCAACGATTGTATTTAGAAGTTATGCTAATCCTGATAGTAAAAATGCAGTGATTGATTTGAAAGCAAAATATGTAAACAAGCTGCGGACAGGTTCTATTTCTTTGAAAAAAGAGTTGAGTAATAGAGAGTTAGAAACTAAAAAAGGAAGAAATTATAAGTTTATAATCGAATACCGAAATGTCGCAGGAATGAAACTGGAAGCGAATACAGGAACAGATGTTATTAAGCAGGAAATTGAATTGAGGGCAAATGAGCAAAAAACAATTCCTGGCATTCCGGCGGGGACCGATTATACAATCTATGAAGAAATACCAGAGAGTGCTGACTATAGTCTGGAAAAAGTTAAAGTTACAGTTCCTGGAAATGACAAGAATGTCAAAGCAGAGAACAATGTAGTTACAGGAATTGTAGTTGCAGATGATGACAATCCAACTAGCACAGAGGTTACATTTGTGAATACGGTTACACCATTGATTTCCATTTCTGGAACGAAGACTTGGGAAGGTGGAGAGACAAAAGATACACCGGATAACATTGTTGTTCAGATTCAGCGGCTTAATCCAGATACTAAAGAATATGAACAAGCAAAAGATAAGTCAGGAGAATGGATTCCAAATCAAGTTGTTGATATTAAGAGTGACTGGAAGTATACATTTACAGGATTATTGAAATATGTGAATTATGCAGCGACTTCTCAACAAGAGTATCAGTACAGGGTTGTAGAATTGGGAACTTTAAAAAGTTCGGATGAACTTGGTAGTACGAATACGATACCAGACCCACAGAATCCAGATCATATAAAGCAAATAACAGGATATTATCCAGAATATACTACAGCATACAATATTACAAATAGAAAAACAGGTACTCTAACGATAATAAAGAAAACCGGAAAAAATGAGTCTTTAGCGGGTGCAAAGTTCACTTTATATAAAGATGCTGAAGCAACGCAGGTTGCAACGGATTGCACAGGAAAAGAGTTGACGGGTATTACTGAAGATAACGGAGAGTTAATCTTCAAAAATATTATAGCTGGAACGGAAAAAAATCCGATTACATATTATCTAAAAGAGGTAAAGACAAAAGCCGGTTATGTGCTCTTAAAAGAGCCGATTAAGATAACACTTCCATATAAGTATAATGCGGGAGATATAGTGAATGGAAATAAAGTAACGAAAAGTGGTGTGACATGGAACCTTACTTACACTATCATTAATGATAAAGCATTCGATCTTCCGGCAAGTGGAAATAAAGGAATTTTCAAATTTATCGTAATCGGAATTACAGCAGTTCTGGTGGGTGGTTACTTGTTAACAGCAAGAAAGAAAAGCAGAAAGAAGAGAGTTTCAAGGAGAGGCTAAAAGAATCAATGAACCAGTATTCGTAGGGAATAGGGAGTCCCTTTGAATAGATTTAGAAAAAAAAAGAAGGAGAAGAGAGCAATGAAGAAAAATGTTTTGAAAAAATTTGCGGCGGCAGCACTTGCGGCGGCAACAGTAATGAGCAGTATGTCAGTGATGGCATTTGCGGCAGATACGGCAGATGCGGCAGCAGGCACAGAAAAAAAATGTAGTGTTACGATTACGAAGTATATGGGTGATACTAAAGCTGGGGATACATTGTCACCAGAGAATTATACAGGTGTGGAACCAACAGAAGAGGAGAAAAACTTATTACAAGGGGTTGAGTTTGCCTATGTAGAAGTTGGTAAGAGAGTGCAGGTAGATACTGGTGAAGAAGGGAAGTCTTCACAAACAGAGATACAGTATAATGTGACAAATGATGAGTTTTTGCAGGCAATTGGGATTAAAACAGGTGTTGGTAAAAACTATACACAAAGCGAATTAAATAACAAAGTAAGTGATAGTGATAATAAAACTGCTGTGATAAATTTTGTAAAAAATAATAAAAAATCAAATGCAAAAGTTACAGAGAAAAATGGTACAGCATCTTTTACAGGACTAGATCTTAATGCATTATATGTATTTGCAGAAACAGATGCTACAAATGCAGCGTTAGCAAATGATGGAAGCAAAGTTAACGTAACAAAAGTTTCTGTTCCATTCCTCGTTTCTTTACCATTTACTGGACAAAATGGAGATAAAGTGACAGATTTAAAAGTATATCCAAAGAACTCAACAGGTAACGAGAATATTGATAAAGAGATTGAATCAGTAGGCACAACACCTATAACTGGTAAACAAGCAAATGCTAATATCGGAGATATTATTACTTATAAAGTTACATATTCTGTTCCAGTTCCAGAAAATGGTTTAGCTGATCTGCAGATTGTTGATACGATGAGTGAAGGGCTTACTTTTACAAACGATAAGGATAATATAAAAGTAGTAGATGATGAATACCAAAAAACAACAACTTCAAAAGAGCTCGACTATGGAAAAGATTATGATGTAACTCAAAAGGGAAAGGAAGTAACTATTAATTTTAAAAAATATTTAAATTCATTAGAGAAGAATTCAACAGAAAAATTTACGATTACTTACAAAGTAAAATTAAATGATAAAGCTGTTCTTGGACAGGATGGAAACAAAAATAGTGTTAAGTTACAGTATAAAAACGATATCAATGATGAATTTAAAGATGTACCAGGGAACGACACTACAGTATTCACATATGGTATTGACCTTCTGAAAAAGGGTGAAGGTGCAGATAACGTACTTGAAGGAGTAGAATTTAAATTAACAGATGGAAAAGATAACGCAGTAAGTGTTGAGAAAAAAGGAACAAATACATTCTATACACCGGGCGGAACTTCAAATGAAGTAACAACAGACGCCAACGGAAAAATCTACATCAGAGGTTTAAAACCAGGTACATACAAACTGACAGAGACAAAAACAAACGCAGGTTATGTACTTCTGAAAGATCCAGTAGTGATTGAGATTAAAGATGATAATGCAACAGGAGAAGCATCTGTAGACAGTAAACCTGTTACAATGCAGAACGATCAGAATAATAAAGATAGTGCTAAAGCCGAAGTTCCACTCACAGTAGTCAACAGCAAGGGATTTGACCTTCCGGTTACAGGTGGAAGAGGTATTGCACTCTTCACAATCGCAGGTATCGCAATCGTTGCAGCTGCAGGATCACTCTTATTCATGAGAAAAAGATCCAAATAATTAATTAGATGCTCTCATATACATAATTAATACTACACAGGGAAACAGAAATGACTGTTTCCCTGTATTTGAAAGTGAGAAAGCACATTTCTTGTTTTCAAATACAGGGAAGGAGCAGGAAAATGAAAAATAAAATAATTAATATCTTTCTTGTGCTGATTCTGCTCTGTGGAATCGGCGTTTTGAGTTATCCGTTTATCAGTAATATATTACAGGATAGAAAACAGGATCAGATTCTTACGGAATATAATGAAGAGATGGAGAAGCTGTCAGATGCAGAGATTGAGGAAGCGAAAGAAAAAGCAAAGCAGTACAATGACACTTTGAGCAATACAGTTGTTATATCGGATCCATTTGATCCGGATGCGGCAGATGATATGTCAGCAGATTATATTTCAGCATTGAATCTTGAGAAAAATGGAATTATGGCGTATATTGAGATTCCAAGGATTGATGTGTATGAGCCGGTGTACCATGGCACATCAGAAGAAGTGTTAGCAAAAGGTGTTGGTCACCTGGAGGGGACATCTCTTCCAATTGGTGGAGAGAGTACGCATACAGTACTTTCCGGGCATACAGGACTTCCGGAAGCGGAAATATTTACGAAGCTGGAATCTGTAAAAGAAGGGGATATTTTTCTTATTCATGTGCTGAATGAGACATTGGCATATAAGGTGGATCAGATTAAGGTTGTTGAACCATCGGAAACAGATGATTTGAAAATCGTTCCGGGGTATGATTATGCAACATTGGTGACATGTACACCTTATGGGATTAATTCACATCGTCTTTTGGTAAGAGGCATTCGAACAGAATATACGCAGGATGTGAGTGATGAGGCAGCAGGACAGGCAGAGGAAGGTCCGGATGGCGGTGGCTGGAAAGCAATGTACGAAAAAGCCATTATAGAAGGCATTCTTTTTGCAGTGATTCTGGTTGTTCTGATCAATGTGATTGTGCGCAAGTTTGGGAAAAAGAATAAATCAGAAGTTGCGATTTATGATGAAAAAGAGAAGAAGGAAAAGAAACCATGCAAAAAAGCAGGAAAAAGAAGGAGAAGAAAAAGCAAAAGAACAGAACGCTGATGGCAATTATGCTGATAATTCTGTATCTTGGAGGTTTGTTTGTGTATGCAATCCCAGATTTACAAAAGGTTGCATTGCAGAAGGAAAACGAGAAAGCAGTGGAACATTTTAAAGAAGAGGTGGAAGGAAGCCAGCAGGATAAAAGTAGTGAAGAGACAGATCCTACCTCTGCCGATTCCAATCAGATCCCAGAGAACGCCCAGCTCTACCAGGAGATGCAGGCATATAATCAGCAGATCTTTTCTGATGGTCAGTCAGGACTGACTGATCCGTGGTCTTATGAGCAGGAGACATTGGATCTGTCCGAGTATGGGATTGATGACGGGATGATAGGGATTCTTGATATTCCGAAGATGGATGTGACATTACCGTTATATCTCGGCGCGACGCAGGAGAAGATGGCGAAAGGTGCGGTCATGCTTGGACAGACTTCATTTCCGGTGCAGGGTACAGACAGTAATTGTGTGATCGCAGCACATCGAGGATGGAAGGGGATTCCGATGTTCCGCGAGATCGAGCGGTTGGAGATCGGAGATGAACTGACGATACAAAACTGTCAGGAAACATTGACGTACCGTGTGTCTGAGATTGAGATTATCCTGCCGGATGAGAGTGACAAGATCATGATTCAGCCGGGGCGGAATATGGTGACTTTGATGACATGTCATCCTTATACGCAGAATTCCAAAAGATATGTTGTGTATTGTGATGAGGTTGGAACACAGCCGGAGGCAGCAGTTGATGCAGCAGAAGAGGAGGACAGCAACCGGCAAGAGATTATCACCGCTTCCGAGCAGAACAGAACGGAAGCATTAGAGGAAGATCAGCGTCTGATCGAGAGAGATACGTTATGGAGGAAAGCCGGTTATGTTGGAATCGCGCTGATCGGAGTATTGATTATTTTTGGATTTATCCCTAGGAAAAAGCATTGATTTGCGTTATACTAAGAAAGATGTGAATGAAAACATGGTACAAAGGAGATGGAGCAATGATTCGTTTTACATGGTATGAACTGCTTTGGCTGTTTTTCATCTATTCTTTCTTAGGATGGGTGCTGGAGACAGCAGCTGCAACAGTAAAACAGAAGAAGTTTGCGAACAGAGGTCTGGTGAATGGGCCGTTCTGTGTGATCTACGGTATCGCCGCTCTGTTCATGACATTTGGATTACAGGAGCTAAGAGGAGTCTGGCTTTTTTTATTTGCGACGATTTATGCTACAGTGATTGAATGGGTTGCAGGACATTTGATCGAGAAGGCATTTAAAGCCAGATGGTGGGATTACTCCAGGATCAAATGGAATCTGGATGGATATATCTGTATCCCGGCTTCTCTTGTCTGGGGTGCTCTTGGATATCTCGGAATCCGCTGGGGAAACAGATTTGCGATCATAGCATTTAAAATGTTGCCTCTGTTCCTGATGAAGATCCTTGTCTTAGTTCTTCTTGGAGTGTTAGTTGTGGATATCCTCGGATCTTATCTGCTGCTTCGTGGAAAAGGAAAGAACCTCGCGCGGTGGGAAGCTACGAATGAAGGTCTGGATAAAGTCAGCAATAAGCTTGGAAGTGCGATTTCCAGATGGGTTGGGAAACGTATCCAAAAAGCGTATCCAAAGGCGATGGAACTGATCCGCAAGGAAGAGGAAGCGGAGAAGGGAAAAGTATTTGCTGCAGGCTGTGGGTTCTATAAGATTGTGCTGTTGTTCTTTGTCGGAGCATTTCTTGGAGATATTACAGAGACGATTTTCTGCAGGATTACGGCAGGTGTGTGGATGAGTCGCTCCAGTGTGGTCTGGGGACCATTCAGTATTGTCTGGGGACTGGCGATCTCACTTGTGACAGCAATGCTTTACAAATATAAAGATAAGAGTGACAGCTTCTTATTTATCATCGGTACATTGCTCGGTGGAGCGTATGAATATCTTTGTAGTGTGTTTACCGAAATTGTATTCGGGAAAGTATTTTGGGACTATAGCGAGATTCCATTTAACTTAGGAGGCCGAATCAACTTATTATACTGCTTCTTCTGGGGAATTGCGGCAGTTGTCTGGTTTAAGAAGATCTATCCGTACATTTCCGCATGGATTGAGAAAATCCCGATGTTGGCAGGGAAGATGCTCACCTGGTTTTTGATCATTTTCATGGTCTGTAATGTAGCTGTGTCATGTATTGCACTTGTTCGTTATGACGAACGTGGAAAGGGCGTTGTAGCGGAAAACAGCATTCAGAAATGGGCAGATGAGCATTATGATGATGCGAAGATGGAGAAGATTTATCCGAATGCAAAAGCGACAGAATAGAAAATAAGATGTAAACGAGAGGGAAATGGTATGATGGAGAATAAAAAGATGCGGGCTGAGCATCCGAAGAAAGAGCTTGCAGTGGATATTTTGTATGATATTATAGGAAGTATTTTGTTTGGTGCCGGAATCTATACATTTGCAGAGGGAGGAAATTTTGCGCCTGGAGGAATTTCAGGTATTGCCTTGATTATGAACAAGTTATGGAATCTTCCGGTTGGTACAATGACATTGATACTGAATATTCCACTGGTCATCATCAGTTACAAGACAGTAGGAAAGCGGTTTTTGATGAAGACTGCGAGGACAATGATTATTTCAACCATTTTTGTCGATCTTGTATTTCCGATGTTCCCATACTATACAGGACAGCGTCTGCTTGCAGCGATTTACTCGGGAGCATTGCTTGGACTTGGGATGGTTCTTTTCTATATGAGAGGTTCTTCTTCGGGCGGAGCAGATTTCCTGACGATGACGATCAAAAAGAAGAGACCACATATGTCTCTTGGTCGACTGACGTTGTTGATCGACTTGATCATTATTTTAATTGGATGGCCGGTATTCGGTGATGTTGACTCAGTTCTTTATGGATTGATCGCAGTATTTGTCTGCTCTGTGGTAATTGACAAGATTCTTTACGGAATCGGTGCAGGAACACTTGCAATCATTGTTACATCGAAGGGAGAGGAAACAGCGGAAGAGATTGGAAGAATCACCGACCGTGGTGTAACATCTTTGGAAGGAATGGGTACTTATACAAAGAGTAAGAGAAATGTTCTGCTCTGTGCATGTTCCAAGTCAGAAGCGTATCTTGTGAAAAATGCAGTTTACCAGGTAGATGACTCTGCGTTTGTAATGTTCACTGAGACGAGTGAGGTGCTTGGAGAGGGATTCAAGGAAAGTCTTGATGAGTTGTAAATAAAAGAGAAGAATATGAAATAGAAAAAGCTGCTGTCTGAACTGTTGCTTGCGGGACTCGTGAACAACAGACGGACAGCAGCTTTTCTATATGTTCTTTATGCAGAAATTCGTTTTCAAAGATATAAAAATGTTAATCTTCTTTCGCCCAGTCGAAGGAATATTTGACAGCCTTGTGCCAGCCTTTCAGTTTCTTTTCGCGGACTTCCGGATCAATCGAAGGTTCAAAGATCTGATCGATCGCCCAGTTCTCTTTGATTTCTTCAAGACTGTTCCAGTAGCCGACTGCAAGACCTGCCAGATAAGCAGCTCCCATAGCAGTCGTCTCAACGCAGACCGGACGGTGGACAGGTGCGTTGATCAGATCAGCCTGTGTCTGCATCAGGAAGTTATTTGCGCTTGCGCCGCCGTCTACTTTCAGAGAGGCGAGGTCAATGTCGGAATCTGCCTTCATGGCAGTCAGGACGTCATATGCCTGATAAGCGAGAGACTCGAGGGTTGCACGGATGATATGGTATTTATTTACTCCGCGTGTCAGGCCCACGATCGTTCCGCGGGCATACTGATCCCAATATGGAGCACCGAGTCCGGTGAAAGCAGGTACAACATAACAGCCGTTTGTATTTTTCACTTTCTTTGCCATGTATTCGCAATCGTCAGCGGAATCAATCAGACGCAATTCATCACGCAGCCACTGGATCGCTGCACCGGCAACAAAGATAGAACCTTCCAGAGCATATGTAACCTTTCCGTCAAGTCCCCAGGCAATCGTGGTGACAAGGCCGTTGTTGGAAAAGACAGGTTTTTCTCCGGTGTTCATCAGAAGGAAGCATCCGGTTCCGTAAGTATTCTTCGCATCTCCCGGTTTGAAACAGGTCTGACCGAAAAGTGCAGACTGCTGATCTCCGGCAGCACCGGCGATTGGGACCGCTCCGCCAAGGACGGATGGATCTGTCTCTCCGTAAATGCAGCTGGAAGGCTTCGGTGTCGGAAGCATACAGCGTGGGATCTGAAGTTCTTCGAGAATCTCGTCATCCCAGTCTAATGTATTGATATTGAAAAGCATGGTTCGTGATGCGTTGGAGTAGTCTGTAACATGTACTGCGCCTTTCGTCAGTTTCCAGATCAGCCAGGTCTCTACTGTACCAAAGAGCAGTTCTCCGCGCTCGGCACGTTCTCTTGCTTTCGGAACGTTGTCGAGAATCCAGCGGATCTTTGTTCCTGAGAAATAAGCATCAAGTACAAGGCCGGTTTTCTGACGGAACTTTTCTGTCAGTCCTTTTTCCTTCAAAGAATCGCAGAATTCAGCAGTACGACGACACTGCCAGACAATCGCGTGGCAGATAGGATCGCCGGTATTTTTATCCCACACGATCGTTGTCTCGCGCTGATTCGTGATACCGATTGCAGCGATATCAGAAGGTTCTGCGCCGATGATGTTCATAGCCTCCACAGCAACTCCGAGCATGCTTGCCCAGATTTCATCCGCATCGTGCTCAACCCAGCCCGGTTTCGGAAAATGTTGTGTGAATTCTCTCTGTGTGACGCTGCAGATTTCCCCTTTTTTATTAAATAAAATGCAGCGGTTACTTGTGGTTCCGGCATCTAATGCCATAACGTATTTTGACATAATATGTGCCTCCTCATTCTAGTATTACTCAGAACAGTAATCGAGGTTCGTTCTGTTCTATATTCTAATAAGATAAGAATATCATAATCGGAAGGTGGGTTCAATGGACGAAAGGTGCTGTAATAACTAAATTTTCGCATTTTACTGTATTTTACTGTATGCATGCTTGCAAATCTTTTTGTGATACCGTAAAATAAATTTTGAATTGCTTTTCAGCAGTTCGCCTTATGCAACTAATAACGATACAGAGACATTAGAAAGTTTTATTTTCTTATGCATTTTCATAATAAGAAAGGCGGTATATTCCATGGGAATGATACGTGCTGAAAAGCTTGTATTTGAATATGATAAACGAGACGAAGAAGGTAATGTGATCGGATCCCATCGCGCCATTGACGGAGTTGACATTGATGTCCCGCAGGGGTCTTTTGTGGCGATTCTTGGACATAACGGTTCAGGAAAGTCTACCCTGGCGAAGCATATGAATGCGATTCTTGTCCCGACAGGTGGAACGATGTGGGTGGACGGAAGAGATACGAAAGATCCGAATGAGCTTTGGAACATCAGACAGAGCGCCGGAATGGTATTTCAGAATCCGGACAACCAGATCATTGGTACTGTAGTAGAAGAGGAAGTAGGATTCGGTCCGGAGAACTTAGGAGTTCCTACGGACGAGATCTGGAAACGGGTAGAGAACAGTCTGCGTGCAGTCGGTATGCTGGAGCGCAGAAAGGATTCTCCGAATAAACTGTCCGGCGGCCAGAAGCAGAGGGTGGCAATCGCAGGAGTGATCGCGATGGAGCCGAAGTGTATCGTGCTTGATGAGCCGACCGCGATGCTTGATCCGAATGGACGAAAAGAAGTTATTGAAGCGGTAGAGCAGCTTCGAAAAGAGAAGAATGTTACGGTGATCCTGATTACACATTATATGGAAGAAGTGATTGATGCGGATCAGGTATTTGTAATGGATGAAGGGCATGTGGTGATGCATGGTACACCGAAAGAGATCTTCAGCCGGGTGGATGAACTCAAGAAGTACCGTATGGATGTACCACAGGTGACAATGCTGGCAGACGCATTGATTCAAAAAGGAGTTCCGCTGCCGAAAGGAATTCTTAGAAGGGAAGAATTGGTGGATGCCTTATGTCAATTAAGTTAGAAAATATCAGTTATGTATATAGCCCGGGAACTGCATATGAGCATCATGCGCTGAAGGATGTCAGTCTTGAGATCCCGCAGGGACAGTTCGTTGGAATCATTGGACACACGGGTTCGGGAAAATCAACCTTGATCCAGCATTTGAACGGTCTGATGAAAGCAACCTCAGGGAAATTACTTTATGAGGGGCAGAACATTTACGAGGACGGATATGATATGAAGAAACTGCGTACACAGGTAGGACTTGTGTTCCAGTATCCGGAGTATCAGTTGTTTGAAGTTGATGTGTTAAGTGATGTGTGTTTTGGACCGAAGAACCAGGGACTTTCCAAGGAAGAGTGCGAGAAGCAGGCAAGAGAAGCCCTGGAGCTCGTAGGATTTCCGGAGAAATATTATAAGCAGTCCCCGTTTGAATTATCCGGAGGTCAGAAGCGTCGTGTGGCAATCGCGGGAATTCTTGCAATGCATCCGAAGGTACTTGTTCTGGATGAGCCGACAGCCGGACTGGATCCTAAGGGACGAGATGAGATCTTAGATCAGGTAAAATTGCTTCATGAGAAGACCGGAATGACAGTAATTCTTGTTTCCCATAGCATGGAAGATGTTGCGAAATACGTGGAGCGCCTGATCGTGATGAATGATGGAGAAAAGATGCTTGACGGTACACCGGAAGAAGTGTTCCGCCATTATAAAGAGCTTGAGGCTGTTGGACTGGCAGCACCACAGGTAACATATGTAATGCATGATCTGAAAGAAAAAGGATTTGATGTATCAGCAGATGCGACAACTGTGGAAGAGGCTGCGGACGAGATCTACAACTTCCTGAAGAAGAGACAGGAGGTGCAGTCATGATCAGAGATATTACGATAGGACAGTATTATCCGGCACAGAGTCCGATTCACAGACTGGATCCGCGTGTGAAGATTGTCTGCACACTGATCTTTTTGATTTCTTTATTTGTGCAGAACAGTGTGCTTGGATATGCATTGGCATTTGTATTTCTTGCGTGCATGATTCACGTTTCTAAAGTCCCGGCAAAGTTTATCGGAAAAGGCCTTAAGCCGATCGTGATTCTGCTGTTATTTACAGTCGCAATGAATCTGTTCCTTACAAGAGGCGGTGCAGTGTTATTCCATTGGGGAATCATTACAATCACAGAGACAGGACTTCGTACTTCTGTGTTCATGGCAGTTCGTCTTGTACTGCTTGTTGCAGGATCTTCTTTGATGACATTTACAACGACTCCGAACGGACTGACGGATGGACTGGAGAAGCTGCTTCATCCACTGAACCGAATCCATGTACCGGTACACGAAATTTCGATGATGATGTCTATTGCACTGCGTTTTATTCCGATTCTGCTGGAAGAGACAGACAAGATCATGAAGGCGCAGATCGCAAGAGGAGCTGATTTTGAATCAGGAAATATTATTCAGAGAGCAAAGGCAATGATTCCAATCCTTGTTCCGCTTTTTGTGTCTGCGTTCCGAAGAGCGAATGATCTGGCGATGGCAATGGAAGCCCGCTGTTATCATGGTGGCGAAGGGCGTACAAAGATGAAGCCTTTGAAATATCATTATCAGGACAGACTTGCTTATGCAATCACATTGGGATATCTGATCGCGATTGTAGTGATCGGAAGATTTGTGCCGTTTAAATTGTGGATTTTTTAGAATAAAATAAATAGAGAAGAGGGACGGAGATTTCTGTCCCTTTTATTTACGCGAGCAACGAGTCAAAGTCCGTGCTTGCACGAGACCTTGGCGACTGCCGCGATAACTTGAGAAACTCGCGGAGCGTGTTTCTCATAGTATAGGAGAAAGAACAGATATGAGAAGAATCAGATTGAGAGTGGCGTATGACGGGACAGCATACTGTGGCTGGCAGGTGCAGCCGGAAGTGCCGACGATTGAAGGTGAATTGAATCAGGCAATCTCCAGACTTACGAAGGAAGAGATTATCGTGATCGGGGCAAGCCGCACGGATGCGGGAGTCCATGCGAAGGGAAACGTTGCTGTATTTGACACAGAGTCTACAATCCCGGCAGACCGATTTGCTTATGCATTGAATCCACTGCTTCCGGAAGATATCGTGGTTGTGGCATCAGATGAGGTGGAAGCAGACTGGCATCCAAGACATTGTGATACGGAGAAAACGTATGAATACAAGATCTTAAATAGCAAGTTCCCGGATCCGATGAGAAGAAGAGACACGTATCATGTTTCATTTGATCTTGATCTTGAGAAGATGAGAGAAGCAGCAGAATATCTGAAAGGGGAGCATGACTTTAAGAGCTTCTGTAATGTTCATACTCAGGTGGAAGATACGGTTCGCACGATTTATGATCTGGAAGTAGAGAAAGAGGAAGAGCTTATTACAATTCGTGTCCGTGGAAATGGATTCCTCTACAATATGGTCCGGATTCTTGCAGGTACGTTGATCGGAGTCGGAAGAGGAGCAATTGCCCCGGAACAGATTCCGGCCATTCTTGAGGCAAAGGATCGCCAGGCAGCAGGAATGACAGTTCCACCACAGGGACTAACACTTGTTAAAATTGACTACCTTGATGAAAAAAGCAAATAATTTTTTGTAAAGGTTGACAATGAACCGTTTCGCTGTTAGACTAGACAGTGTGGTGATTGTCAGTAGACAGAACCAAATTTCAGGCAGAGACGAATTTTAAACGTATGCCTGGAATTTGTTTTTGTAAAGAATAACGAAAAAAATCGCGTATTATGTAAAAGTATAAAAAAAATATAAATATTATTAACAAATTATAAAATATTTGATTGACTTTTATGTGCAGGTTTGTTATACTGAATCACGTAGAAAAGAGATAACATTGACGAATTGTTATCATTAAAGAAGGATTGTTACTGTTAGGCAGGCAAAACCAGATTTTATGAGCGTCACCGAAGGAATCAAGGGGGATGCCTTAAAGTTTGGCTTTTTTATTATGAGGGAGTTTTTCCCAAAGTTAGAGAAAGGCCAATCGGATGGTTATAGACAAAATAATTAATAACAATATTGTATCTGCATTTGACGAAAAAGGCTTAGAAGTTGTTATCATGGGGTGCGGAATCGGATTCCAGATGAAGCGGGGACAGGAAGTTCCTGCGGAGAAGATAGAGAAGATTTTCCGTATTAAGAGTCAAAGCATAGCAGAACAGCTCAAGGAATTGCTGGCGAAGATGCCGCTTGAGCAGGTTCAGATCTCGAACGAGATTATTTCCTATGCAAAGAAGACAATGAAGCTGAAGTTAAATCAGAGCATCTATGTTACATTGACAGATCATATCAGTTTTGCAATCAGCCGCTGTAAAAAGGGGATTCATCTTGAGAATGCGTTGCTGTGGGAGATTAAAAGATTTTATCCACAGGAATTTGAACTCGGAAGATATGCGGTAGAACTTGTGAAAAAGAGACTGGATGTAGAGATGCCTGAGGACGAAGCAGGATTTATTGCATTACATTTTGTCAACGCAGAGTATGGGACTGATATTCGGGATGCAGTACGGTTTCCGAATCAGGTGAAAGAGATTCTTGGAATCGTAGCAGATGAACTTGGGATTGAGATGGATGAAGGCTCATTGCATTATGAAAGATTTCTGACACACGTGAAGTTCCTTCTTCAGAGGATTTACCGCAAGGAGTTACTTGAAGAGGAAGAGAACGAGATTACAGAGATGATGCAGAGAAAGTATCCGAGAGAGTATTCTTGCAGCAGAAAAGTTGCAGATTACATAGAACAGACGGCAGACTGCAAGCTGTCAGGAGAGGAAGTTTTGTATCTGACACTCCATATTCGCCGTGTTGCGATGGCGGATTCGGAGGACGAATAAGGTTGCTTTGAACGGTAACAAAAATGAAAGGCTGCATTGAGAAATGAACAGCCGCAGATGAACTTGGACTTTAGCGCATTGCGCTTTTGTCATAGATGGTTCTCTGGTTTGTGGAAGACCCGGAGGATCAGAGGTGATTTTGACCGGAGGACTCATTTGCCGGTTAAAATAAAAAGGGATTAAAAATGAGAGATTATTAAGGAGGGAATTCTATGAAATTCGTACAGAAATTAGGAAAAGCTCTTATGCTTCCTGTTGCTTGTCTTCCGATTTGTGGTATCCTGATGGGATTAGGATACGCAATGTGTCCATCTACTATGCAGGGTGGAGATGTAACTGGTGTTGTTCAGCAGATCGGATTTTTCCTTGTAAAAGCTGGTGGTGCCTTGATCGATCATATGGCACTCCTCTTTGCAATCGGTGTTGGTGTTGGTATGTCTGATGACCATGATGGTACAGCAGGTCTTGCTGCACTTGCATCATGGCTGATGATCACAAACCTTCTTTCTACCGGAGTTGTATCTGTTCTTAGAACACTGGAAGAAGGAACAGTAGCATTTATCGCATTCAGCAAAATCGAAAACCCATTTATCGGTATCATCGCCGGTATCATTGGTGCACTTTGCTACAACAGATTCAAATCTACTAAGCTTCCTGACTGGCTGTCATTCTTCAGTGGTAAGCGTTGTGTAGCAATCGTTGCAGGTGTTGTTTCTATTATTGTATCTGCAGTTCTGCTCTTTGTATGGCCGGTACTCTTTGCAGGACTGGTTGCACTTGGAAATGGAATCGCAGGAATGGGAGCTCTTGGAGCTGGTATCTATGCATTCTTCAACAGATTACTTATCCCGTTCGGTCTGCACCACGCACTGAACAATGTATTCTGGTTTGATACAATCGGACTTGGAGACCTGTCACACTTCTGGAATGGAGAAACATCTGCAGACGTTTCCTGGAGTCTTGGAATGTACATGTCAGGATTCTTCCCATGTATGATGTTTGGTATCCCTGGAGCAGCTCTTGCTATGATTCAGTCTGCAAAGAGCAATAAGAAGAAAGTTGCAATCGGACTTATCGCATCTGCAGCAATTTCCGCATTCGTTTGTGGTGTTACAGAGCCATTCGAGTTCGCATTCATGTTCCTCGCTCCGGCACTTTACGTTGTATACGCATTACTGTATGGTATCTTTACAGTAATCACAGTAGCTCTTGGATTCCGTGCAGGATTCAGCTTCTCAGCAGGACTTACAGACCTTATCTTCTCTGCTTCCCTTCCGGCAGCAGCTAAGACATGGCTTATCATTCCTCTTGGAATCGCAGCTTTCATCGTATTCTACGTTGTATTCCGTTTCGCAATCGTTAAATTCGATCTGAAGACACCAGGTCGTGAAGATGACGATGATGATGAAACAAAAGTTGTTCTTGCAAACGATGACTTCACAACAGTAGCTAAGATCGTTCTTGAGGGTGTTGGTGGAAAAGATAACGTAGAGTCTGTCGACAACTGTATCACAAGACTTCGTCTTGTAATCAAAGATTACACAAAGGTTGATGAGAAGAAGATCAAATCTGCAGGTGTTGCAGGTGTTGTTCGTCCATCTCAGAAAGACGTTCAGGTAATCATTGGAACAAAAGTTCAGTTTGTAGCTGACGAGTTCAAGAAACTTTGCAAATAAGTTTAAATGATAATTAGGTTATCCGGGATAATGATGTGAAAGAATACGGATAACACACACATTAATAATCCCTTTTCAAAAGCGGAAGTGGAATCGGCGAAGAGCCGGGGACACTTCCGTTTTTATATATGTAAGACCACTTGACAAAAGGATTACAATAGTCTATCATCAAGACTACGAGAGTTCATTCTGACTCTTATATAGAAGTTATATATGGAAGGCTATGAAGGGAACAAGTAACAGACAGAACAGACACACAGAAAGCTGCCGGCTGATGAGAGGCGCGTAGATGACTGACTGTGAATACATCCTGGAGCTTCACACTGAAATCCGATGATGAAAGTTCAACGATTGATATGGACAGCAGATCAGACAGAGAGTAGGCTGTGACGGAGTTGTGCTCGTTATTGCACGAAGGAGACTGACAGATATCTTGTCGGTGAATTAAGGTGGTACCACGGTGATAGATCGTCCTTATTGCGTCATGCAGTAAGGACTTTTTTATATGTTAGGAAAGTTCTTTTCAGATATATAAAAAGGCCAAGCTGAATGATGCGTTATTAATGCTACTGGTCACAGTTTTTGTGCCAAGAGACATGTTATGAATATTCTGTAGAAGTTACAGAAAAATAAAACGAAAAGAGAAGGAGAAGAAAGATGGGAATTTATGAAGAACTTCAGGCAAGAGGCCTGATCGCCCAGGTAACAGATGAAGAGAGAATCAAAGAACTTGTAAATAATGGAAAGGCTACATTCTATATCGGATTCGACCCGACAGCAGACAGTCTTCATGTAGGACATTTCATGGCACTGTGCCTGATGAAACGTCTGCAGGAAGCAGGAAACAAGCCAATCGCACTGATCGGTGGTGGTACAGGATATATCGGAGATCCATCCGGAAGAACTGATATGAGAAGTATGATGACACCGGAGCAGATCCAACATAACTGTGACTGCTTCAAAGAGCAGATGAGCCGTTTCATCGATTTCTCTGATGGAAAAGCTCTTATGGTAAACAATGCAGACTGGTTGCTTGATCTGAACTACATCGATGTACTTCGTGAGGTAGGACCTCATTTCTCAGTAAACAGAATGCTGACAGCTGAGTGCTACAAGCAAAGAATGGAGAAGGGGCTCAGCTTCCTTGAGTTCAACTACATGATCATGCAGGCATACGACTTCTATGAGCTGTTCCAGAACTACGGATGTAACCTTGAGTTTGGTGGAGATGACCAGTGGAGCAACATGCTCGCAGGTACAGAGCTGATTCGTCGTAAACTTGGTAAAGATGCAAGCGCTATGACAATCACACTGCTTCTAAACTCCGAAGGTAAGAAGATGGGTAAGACACAGTCAGGTGCTGTATGGCTTGACCCGAACAAGACATCCCCATTCGATTTCTACCAGTACTGGAGAAATGTCGGAGATGCTGATGTTCTGAAATGTATCCGTATGCTCACATTCCTTCCACTTGAAGAGATCGACAAGATGGATACTTGGGAAGGTGCACAGC
>OGYK01001027.1_pt1 | contig 21547 bp, 16 predicted proteins | sample 1576501 | NCBI WGS metagenome assembly OGYK01 (sample SAMEA3541530, study PRJEB24748) | human gut metagenome | biome: human gut; feature: human-associated habitat; material: faeces | place: China | collected 2012
TGGAAGGAGCAATGGTGCCGTTACCTTTTGCAATGCACAGACCGTCCAGGATAAGACCATTATTTTTCTGGACTTTCCGCAAGGTAAGGGAATATCCGTCTCCTAAAGCCTGTTCCATCTGTTCTTTTACTGTGTTGAGAAATGTGTCGTATACCAAAAGATATACCTCCTAAAAATAATATTTATGAAAACTGCCCAGGCAGATCCATAGCAAAATCATTTGTAAAAATAAAGTAGCCGGGATATAAAATAAGGAGTAAAATAATAGAAATAAGAATTATAAAAAATAAAATGAATGAAAAACAATTACAAGATAAAATAAATGGAACAATTTGGTCTGCTTGTGATACTTTAAGAAGTAGTATACCAGGAGGAAACTATAAAGATTATGCATTGGTAATGCTATTTGTTAAATATTTAAGTGATACATATAAAGAAGAAAAAGAAAAAGCAAATGAAATGTACAAAGGAAATGAGCAGATGATAGAAAGATATCTTTCTAGAAGTAAATTTATACTAAAGGAAGAATGTACATTTGATTATCTATATAATAAAAGAAATGAAGATAATATAGGTGAAATTATAAATAAGTCATTAGTATTTATTGCATTAACCAATAAATCACCTATACCAGGAACGGCAAAAACTTTTTCTACAACTAGCGAACCTGTAAGAAGACCTGCAGCTAATGGACCTAAAACTGTTATAACAGGTATTAAAGCATTTCTAAGAGCATGTTTTAATATTACTGTAGCTTTAGATAAACCTTTTGCCTTAGCTGTAATTATATATTCTGAATTTAAAACTTCAACTAACTCAGTTCTAGTGAAACGAGCAACATTTGCAATTGTAAAGAATGATAATGCTATTGATGGTAAGATTGTCCATATATATCTGAAATCAGAACCTAATGGAACACCCCATGTTATAGGGAAAAGACTAAATTTATGCCTTGGCACGGCTACGCCTCAACATATCCACCGACCGCCCCGAATATACGGCGGACTCATACCCGGTGTTGCAAAGCATCGGTTTTACCACCCGTGAGGGACAAACAGGGACAATGGACCTGCAAACAGGCGACATCACATCCGACAATCCGGACACCGGTACATCCGTCAGCTCCGATTACCGGAACGAAGCATCCCCGCTCAACCTTATCCCCGGAACAGCCGGCATTCAAAAGGATTATCTGCTGCTGCCATACGGGCATGAGACTATCAGTGCGCTCCGCCGCTTGACATTCAGTATAAAAGAGCCGGACGGAAGCGAGAAAGACATCGTAGTGTTCGACGAAGCCGATGCCGGTGCAAACACTCCCCCGCTAATCGTACTGGAAGCCGGCAGCATAACCACCCTCAACATCCTATATACGCAAAGCATGGCTGCAAAAGCTTCCGTAAACGACTGGAACAAGGGTACGGAACATACATTTCAATAGAACGGAACTTACAAATCCCAACCAACAAAACGCTAAAAACCGATATGCCGAAAACCAATCACCATACACTCTCTTTAAGCAGCATCTTCTTTCTGCTGCTACTTTGCAGTTTCCCTACCCTGCACGCCCAGCAACTGGCAGTAAAGACCAACGGCCTGATGCTTGCCGCCATGGCTCCCAACATCGGCTGCGAATTCGTTGTGGGCGAACGGAGCAGTATCGACATCTCGGCTTTCGGCGCAGTCAACATCTATGGCAACAAAGCCAAAATGATAGGTCTTCTGCCCGAATACCGCTATTGGTTTAACGGACGCCCCATGACACGGGAATTTGTGGGAATAGCCGCTCTCGGCGTGTCCTACGACATCACATGGGGAGACCGCATCTATCAGGGCGATGCTGCCGGCGCCGGGATTACCTTCGGCTATGCGCTGAACCTGAACCGACGCCTCAACGTAGAGTTTTACGGCGGATTCGGCGCCGTGTACTTCAAGCAAAAACAATACTACAAAAACGATAACATAGAGGACTATACCGACGGAACGGCACAAGCCAACGCCAACGGCTACAAACTGCTGCCTATCAAAATAGGTGTCTCCATATCCTATATCTTCAAATAAAGAATAACCGCCATGAAAAATTTCATCATAACATCAGCCGTTTGCATTGCTATGATTTTATCTTCCGCATCAAGCATGGCGCAACAAATCACTATCGTGTCCGGCAAAGTGCTGAACCTGCCCGAAGGTGAAAAAAAGCCGCGCCCCTTCCCCATGGGAGAGACCGTGCGTATTTTTGCTTTCAATACCGTGGCCTCGGCACGCGATGCCCTGAAAGCACTTGAAACCGGCGGTGGCGGAACATTGCTCTTCGACGCCGATGCCGTGGCGGGCGCCGACGGATACTATGAAATACGTGTAGCGGAAAACGGCGCGCTAATCTTTAACGTGCAAATGAAAAACGAACTGCGCGAAGTGAATTACAAACAGGAGATAAACGCCAACATCGACGGCGGCATCGCTCTTGAGGAGGTGGAAGTTGTGGCAGAAAACCCGAACCCGCAACCCCGGCCCGTAGCCGGGAAAATAGTGGGCAACAAACTGATTGTAAACAACTCGGTAGCCATTCCCAGCAATTACGGCGCGCCCAACCGCCGGCTCATCATGCAACCTTATATCATGGACTGTACCACCGAAGAGATAGTGAGCTACATGGACCCGACAGTTATGGACGGCCCCGAATACGGACTGACGCAAGACCGCCGCATGGCCTACGACATCAGGAACGACAAACTGGCTCCCTATATCAATACCCGCCGCCAACTGGATGCCACACGCTTCAACCTGGACATCAATGACTCGGTACCCGTACCCGACCCCAGACGCATTTACAGTGTATTGTCCAAAGTTATTATAGCAGACTATACCCACCCTACATACGAAGCGGAATGGAAAATGACTACCTGCAAAATAAAACGCCCGTTGCAGTTTCTGGAGTTCTCGTTCCCCGATTTTGAATTAGACCCCGATAAATACAAGGAAACGCCCCGGCGCGAACGCCGGAATACGGCAGGCAATATTTCGCTGACATTCCTTGTGGGCAAGGCCGAACTGGATCCTGCCGACTCTGCCAATGTGGTGCAGATGAACAAGTTGCAGGAAGACCTGATGAACATCGTAAACGGTGAGGGCACCACACTGAAAGAATTTAAGATAACCGGCGTATCGTCTCCCGAAGGACGCTATGCCAGCAACCTTGCGCTTGCCAAGCAACGAACGGCTTTCGCCCTACGGAAAATCACTTCGGTAATACCTGCCGCCAAATGGAGCCGGGTATACAAACATCCTACGGAAACCCGTGTTGCCACTTGGAATGAAGTAGCCGATTTACTGGAACGGGACAGCCTCACTGCGGAAGCGCGGGAGATAAGGGAAATCACCGGGAAATATAAGAATCCGGATGCGCAGTTTGCCGCCGTATCGCGTCTGCCCTACTACTCCACCATCATCAAAGAACGGCTGCCCAAACTACGCACCGTACAGTACGAATACAAACATGAAATATTCCGTGAACTGAATCCGGATGAAATATTGGACAAATACTTGCACGACCCTCAATACGCCGATGGCAAAAAATCGTTTACCCGATACGAGTACTGGCATTTGTTCCGGATGATAAAAGCCCCGGAAGAAGCGGAGAAACTCTATCGGCGCGCTTACAGGGAAACAATGGCCTACGACACGAAAGGGAAAGAAAAGCCGTGGATTCTGGCGGCAAACAACCTTGCAATAGCGCTGCTACGCAGGGATACTTTCGACGTAGAGATACTGAAACCCCTGATTGACCTTAAGCGGAAAGTGAACATGGTGGACTCTTTCAATGACGGCATCAGCATAACCAAGACTGAGGTAAACCCCGAAACAATCGTTGCCAACCAGCTCGCAATGTACATACGCGCCTATAACTTTGAAGAGGCCAGCATCCTTGCCGACAAACTTCCGGATACCGAACGCTTCCAGATGATAAAGGCATTTGCCAACTGTCTGGGTGGATACTACGACTACCGGGGTGCAGCCACCGTAAAGGAGGGCGAGGAACGTAAAAAGGTATTCAAATTGGTAAAGGAGTCGTCACCGCTCAATAATATTGTAATGTGCATGGCTATGGAGACGGACAATTACAACAAAGAAGCACAGAAAGCATTGGAAGAACTGCCTGAAACGGCCATGACTAAATACATGAAACTGGTGATTTACATCCGGGAAAAGAAACTGTATGAATGGAGCTACGATAACGCCCTCGACTTTGACGAAGCCTGCAAGAAGTTGGAAGAAATCGTCAAACTGGATGAGAAATACTACAAAATAGCCGTTAACGACGGTGAAATCAGCAAGGAATTTATGGAATATTACGACCAGGGCGACTGGAAACTTTATTAAACGGATATGGAGAGTTGAACATCATGAAGAAACCACTGATTATATTGATTGTACTGCACACACTGATACCTTTTGCCTTTGCCCAACAGCAAACGGGCAATAATCCTTCTCCGGCAACGCATCCTAAAGATACCGTCGGCATAGGATTCGATGCTACCCGGCAGATGTTCCAAAGACGTTACCAGCATCCGGATGCAGTGCCTTTCGACACACTATGGAAAAACAATGTGTATATCTCCTTGTTTGGCGGCATGGACAAAATGATTCCGCGCGGAAACACGGATTTCAACACCGGTCCCGTGGGCGGTATCGCCGCCAATTGGCAGTTCGCCCCCGCCCATGCCCTGCGTGCCTCATTGCTGGCGGGTAACTTCTCGCGCAAAATAGACAACGAAACCCTATTGCGTTTCGGTCTGCAGGCGGATTATCTGCTGAATGTATCATCCTATGTCAACGGCTACAATCCCGGACGTATCTTCGAGTTCCTGACCGTAGCGGGAGTCGGCTATCAATTATCTGCACTGGCAGGCAGAGTGGAACATGTGGCCGACCTGCATTTAGGTTTCCAACTGAAACTGCACCCTACCGCACATGTGGACTTTTATCTGGAACCCCGCTTCACCATTATGAGTGACGGCATAGACCATTCCTTTCAAAAGAACTGGCATAAATATGACATGACCTACGGTGCGACCGTAGGAATGAACTACCGCCTGAAAGCATGGAAGCCCTTCGGCAAAATACGCATACTGGAAGGCAATCATTTTTTGGACAATACCTTTCTCAGCATCGCTGCCGGCGGGCAGTTTCAAGCTTCCCGCCTGACAAGTGAAATGGGACTGACAAACTCCATCGGCCCGCACATCAGCCTGTCTGCCGGCAAATGGCTGATACCGGCATTCGGCTTACGGCTGTCGGCATTCAAATCGGCCGATACCTGGCATAAGAAAGTAATCGCCTCTTCGGCGAGTTCGGCCGGTGAAGAGTTTTATGAGATGTCCGCATACGCCGGGGGACGCCTGGAAGGTATGCTGGATGCCACTTATTTTTTTAACGGCAGGCAACTCAATCCCAAATTCTCCGTCAATGTATTGGCGGGCGGTGAACTGGGATATATTCAAAAAGAAAATGGTTATCGGCCCGCAAAAGGCGGATATACGGGATTTACAGGCGGCTTGCAATTTAAATACCGGCTTTGGGGCGATGTTTCTTTATTTGCAGAGCCACGCACCAGTCTGGCATCCTATTCATTAAAGACCAATGAAAAGGAAGAAGGCAGATACGTAGCCAAAAAGTTCACAGACAATCTGTACAGTATCAATATAGGTATAGAGATACAGCGTACCGATGAAGAAAACCGTATGGCACGCTCTTTAAACCGTGATTTGTTTAAGCCTTCTTTCTTTGTAAGCGGCGCAATCGGTTTCTCCGTTCCCATACAAATGAAACGGTATGAACCGAAACGCTACTTCGATTACATGGTCACAGCAAGCGTAGGACGCATTTTCACCCCGTTGTCATCACTCCGTTTAGCAGCGGATTACGGACCTCTGTCCACAGACCGGAAAGGGAAAACCTTGGAATATGATATGGCAAGCGGAAGCCTTGACTATATGCTGAACCTTACCAATCTGATGACGGGATATGACCCCGAACGCAAATACGACGTACAGCTATTTGCCGGAATAGTGGCTTCTATGCGGATGAAACATGAGAACCGCTTCTTTATCGGCGGAGAAGCGGGACTGCAAACATCTTACCGGGTGGGTCGCCGCTTCAAGGTATTCCTCGAACCCAAAATCCGCATTTACGGCAAGGAACTGCTAATGCAGGATAATGTGCAGGGGAGCGACATCATGATGTCGCTAAATGCCGGAACAAGCTTTTCGTTCTAAACGGGAACAGGTTATTTCAGAAGTTCATCAATCTTCTTAACCAAAGCCGAGAACTCTTCCGGATTATAAAGGCGGGTGAGCATCACGATGCGTCCTTCCTTATCAATCAATACATTACGGGTAATACCTGCTTGGCGCAACGCATATTTGGCGAAAATATCAGCCCCCGGGTCCAATCCCAACGGATAGGTAACGCCTGTGGACTTGCCAAAAGCTATGACTTTATTCAACGGCTCGTCACGGTCGATGCCCATTAACATGAAATCCGGATCGGACTTATGCTTCTGCCATATATCCTTTTCGATAAAAGGCATCTCCTTACGGCACACACCACACCAGCTTGCCGTAAACTGCAACATAACCACCTTGCCACGGAAATCGGAAAGCGTAACGGTCCTGCCGTCTGTCAGCGTAACGGTAAAATCGGGAGCCACCTGCCCCACTTTCACAATATAACCGGTATCGTCTGCCTCTGCTTCCTGCGCCATACCTACCATGCTGCACAATGCGAATAGGCCAAGTACCAATGATCTGAGTCGCTTCATTTTTCTTTGTTTTTAAGTATTCATAAATAGATTTCCTGTCACAAAAGAAACTAATTAGGCATAACAAAACAAATAGAGTATGAACTCTTTGCAAATATTTAACTCATACCCCACACGAAATGCGCGGATTTACACAGACAGCATCTAATGACCGTTCAGTCATTCATAAACCGTCTTGTGTAAATCCGCGCAACTTATATTCAAAGCCTTACCGCTCCGAAAGCCCGTTCCTTAGATATTGGGTTTTATGTCCAACTTCACGGGCTTAATCATGTTTTCGGGCTTCAGGATAGTATCCAAATCTTCTTTGGAAAGAATGTTGTGTTCCAGAACCAGTTCATAGACCCCTTTTCCCGTTGCAAGGGCTTCTTTGGCTATCTTGGTAGAATTTTTATAACCGATAACCGGATTAAGAGCCGTAACCACACCGATGCTATCGTGTACATATCTGCGGCATACTTCCTCATTAGCGGTAATACCGTCGATACAGAGCGTGCGCAGGGTATCGAATCCGTTCATCAGCAAATCGGCAGACTCAAAACAACATTGCGCCATTACGGGTTCCATTGCATTCAGCTCCATTTGAGCTGCTTCGCCACTCATAGCCACACAAAGGTCGTTGCCGATTACCTTATAGGATATCTGATTCATTACCTCAGGGATAACCGGGTTAACCTTACCCGGCATAATGGAAGACCCCGGCTGCATGGCAGGCAGATTGATTTCTCCCAATCCGCAACGCGGACCGGATGCAAGCAGACGAAGGTCATTGCATATCTTGTTCATCTTCACCGCAACTCTTCTCATAGCCGAGGAGTAGCCTACAAGGCAAGAAGTATCCGAAGTAGCTCCCACTAAGTCACCGGACAGTTTCACGTCCCATCCGGTAAGCTTCGACAAAGCCTTCACGCATTTCTCCGCATATTCCGGTTCTGCCGCAATACCCGTGCCGATGGCGGTAGCTCCCATATTGACTGTAAGGAATTCCTCCGCCGCAAAGTTCAGGTTCTTTATCTCATTGCGCAAAATGCTGGCAAATCCGTTGAATGTCTGTCCGAGAGTCATGGGCACGGCATCTTCCAACTGCGTACGTCCCATTTTAATGATGTGTTTAAACGCTTCGGCTTTGCGTTGGAACGCATCGATCAACTCCTCAAAATGTTTCACAAGTTTAAGGTGAGTATAATACATTCCTATATGTATGGCGGTAGGATAAGCGTCATTGGTGGACTGCGAACGATTGACATGATCGTTCGGTGAACAGTATTGGTATTCGCCGCGTTTATGTCCCATGATTTCAAGCGCGCGATTAGCTATTACCTCATTGGCATTCATATTGGTAGTGGTGCCTGCTCCCCCCTGAATCATGTCTACCGGGAACTGCTCGTGGTGCTTGCCTTCGAGTATCTCCTTACAGGCTTTAAGGATAGCATCCGTTTGCTGCCCGGTAAGCAGACCAAGTTCGGAATTGGCAATGGCTGCTCCCATTTTGGTAATGGCAAGAGCGTTGATAAACAAAGGATATTCGTTCAGATGAAATTTACTGATACGGAAATTCTCGATACCTCTGAGAGTCTGTACTCCATACATGGCGCTTTCCGGTATTTCACGGCTGCCGATTAAATCGCTTTCTGTGCGAGTTTTTGTAGATAGTTCTTCTTTCATAATATATGTTTATTAACTATTTCAATAAGCGGTCATCAAAGAATAACCAAAGATAGCATAAATTGTTTTGTAAACAATAATACTTATTATTAGGTTAACAACATTTAATACAAGCCTTTTTATACACATATTACTATATATAATATGACAAAATGTAAGAACACACAGGGTTACCACTCCAAATTACTAAATAGTTAATATATGCTTAATTTAGAAAATATAAAATAATAAATACAACAAATTCACCCCCTGTTATTGTTATATAAGGGATTATTTTAGAAATTAGCCAATAGTAGAGAATATAACAACCTTATCTAATTTTTTAAATAATAAGTATATGGTTTTACAATTATTATTTGTACTGACCGCTATTATCATAGGTGCACGCTTAGGCGGCATAGGTCTCGGAGTAATGGGCGGCGTAGGTTTGGGCATACTGACTTTTGTATTTGGCTTACAACCCACTGCACCACCGATAGACGTAATGTTGATGATAGCCGCCGTTATTTCCGCAGCTTCCTGCATGCAGGCGGCCGGCGGACTTGATTACATGGTAAAGTTAGCGGAAAAACTGCTGCGCAAGAACCCGTCTCAGGTTACTATCCTCAGCCCCATCGTCACCTACCTGTTTACTTTCGTAGCCGGTACAGGACACGTGGCATACTCGGTTCTTCCCGTCATTGCCGAAGTTGCAACCGAAACCAAAATCAGACCTGAGCGTCCGCTGGGTATCGCTGTCATCGCTTCACAGCAGGCCATCACGGCAAGTCCCATTTCGGCGGCTACAGTTGCACTGCTCGGCCTGCTTGCCGGATTTGACATCACTTTATTCGACATACTCAAAATAACGATTCCGGCAACAATCCTCGGTGTACTGGTAGGCGCATTGTGCTCCATGCGTGTGGGAAAAGAACTGATTGACGACCCGGAATATCAAAAACGTATGACAGAAGGCTACTTCGACGGCAAGAAAGTGAAAATCGACGATGTAACAAACAAACGCCATGCTATGATTTCGGTACTCATATTTATCCTTGCCACGGCATTCATCGTTCTTTTCGGCTCATTCGAAGGGATGCGTCCTTCTTTCCTGATTGACGGAAAAACAGTTTCCTTAGGGATGTCCGCCATTATCGAAATCATCATGCTTTCGGCTGCCGCCCTCATTCTGCTGGTAACTAAGACAGACGGAATAAAAGCAACACAAGGCTCTATCTTCCCGGCTGGAATGCAGGCTGTAATCGCCATCTTCGGCATTGCCTGGATGGGCGATACATTCCTGAATGGAAATATGGCGCAACTCACCGCCTCTATCGAAGGTATCGTACGCCAGATGCCCTGGCTGTTCGGCATCGCTTTGTTCGTCATGTCTATCCTGCTGTACAGTCAGGCAGCCACAGTACGCGCTTTAGTACCGCTGGGCATTGCTTTGGGCATATCGCCATATATGCTGATAGCCATGTTTCCTGCCGTAAACGGGTATTTCTTCATCCCGAACTACCCTACCGTAGTTGCAGCCATCAACTTTGACCGTACGGGAACCACCCGAATCGGTAAATATATACTCAACCACTCTTTTATGATGCCGGGTATCGTCTCTACGGCAGTTGCCATAGCCTTGGGATTATTATTCATACAATTTTTCTAAGCATATTTACCTTTAACCTATTTTTTAATTCAAACAAATTAAGTTATGAAAAGATTAGAAAAACTCAGCATGGTAGCCGTTATGCTACTGCTTTCCGTCACAATGGCTTTCGCTCAGCAGAAGCCTAACATCCATATCCTTGCCACCGGCGGAACCATTGCCGGAACCGGAACGTCTGCAACCGCCACCAACTATACTGCCGGACAAGTAGCCATCGGTACGCTGCTCGATGCCGTACCCGAACTTAAAAACATAGCTAACGTAACCGGCGAACAAATTGTCAAGATAGGTTCACAAGACATGAACGATGATGTATGGCTGACTCTTGCAAAGAAAATCAACCAGCTTCTGAAACGCTCTGACATCGACGGCATCGTAATTACCCACGGAACCGATACAATGGAAGAAACGGCCTATTTCCTCAACCTGACAGTCAAGAGCGACAAACCGGTAGTTCTGGTCGGAGCAATGCGCCCCTCTACCGCTATCAGTGCCGACGGACCTCTTAACTTATACAATGCCGTCGTTGTGGCCGGAGCAAAAGAGTCCAAAGGGAAAGGCGTTTTAGTGGCAATGAACGGAAGCGTGCTTGGTGCTGCAAGCGTATTGAAGATGAACACTGTTGACGTGCAGACCTTCCAAGCTCCCAACGCGGGTGCACTCGGTTATGTACTGAACGGCAAGGTCACGTATAATATGTCGTCTGTAAAGAAACACACCACCCACTCGGTATTTGATGTTACCAATCTGAACTCACTCCCCAAAGTGGGAATTGTCTACAGCTACTCAAACATCGAGGCTGACATGGTGACTCCGATGCTGAGCAATGGCTATAAGGGTATCATCCATGCAGGAGTAGGCAATGGAAACATTCACAAGAATATATTCCCCGTATTAACGGAAGCCCGCAAGAAAGGTATTCTCGTAGTCCGTTCGTCAAGAGTGCCGACGGGTCCCACTTCGCTCGATGCAGAAGTAGACGACGCACAGTATCAGTTTGTCGCATCACAGGAACTGAATCCCCAGAAAGCACGTGTCCTGCTGATGCTTGCACTGACCAAAACCACCGACTGGAAACAGATTCAGGAATATTTCAACGAATATTAAAAACTGATAGAAATGATAAAGAAACTCACATTTATACTTCTGGCTGCGGGCTGTACACAAGTCATGTACGCCCAAAGCACGGAGAAGAACGAGAAGTTCCTTGAAAACAAGACCCTGTTTGAAGAACTCACCAATGTAAAGAAAAAACAAGATAAGTTCAACTTATTCCTCAATATGCAGGGCAGCTTCGATGCAAACTTCCGCGACGGCTTCGAAGAGGGAGCTTTCAAAATGAGGCAACTTCGCATTGAAACCAAAGGAAATATCAACAACTGGCTTTCGTACCGATACAGGCAACGGCTGAACCGCTCGAACGACAGTAGCGGCAACATAGACAACCTTCCTACTTCCATTGACATTGCAGGGATAGGTGTGAAACTGGGAAAAGGATTTTCTATTTTTGCCGGTAAGCAATGCACCGCATACGGCGGTATCGAGTTCGACCTGAATCCTATCGAGATATATGAATACAGCGATATGATTGAGAACATGAGTAACTTCATGACCGGTTTGAACATCGGATATGACATCAATGCCCACCAGCAGTTGAACCTGCAAATACTGGACAGCCGCAACGGCTCTTTCAACAAGATGTATGGGGTTGAAACCGAAGACGGCGAACAGCCTACCATAGAATCGGGCAAGCTGCCGCTCGTGTACACCCTGAACTGGAACGGTAATTTCAATGACATATTCAAGACACGCTGGTCCGCCTCTATCATGAATGAAGCAAAGGACAAGAATCTTTATTATTTTGCATTTGGTAATGAATTGAACTTGAATAAGTTCAACATGTTCCTCGACTTCATGTACTCCAAAGAAGGTATCGACCGCAAGGGTATCATGACAGGGATAACGGACAGTATGGAAGGACACAATGCTTTCGATGCCGGATATTTTTCAATGGTAACCAAGTTGAATTACCGTTTCCTGCCTAAATGGAACGCTTTCGTAAAAGGAATGTATGAAACAGCATCTCTCACCAAACAGCAGGGAGATTTGGAAAAAGGCAAATACCGCACCGCATGGGGTTATTTTGCCGGTGTGGAGTTCTATCCTATGGATACCAACTTGCATTTCTTCCTTACATACGTAGGACGTTCCTATGACTTCACCGCCCGCGCCAAAGCACTCGGACAAGAGAACTATTCTACAAACAGAGTATCGGTGGGATTCATTTATCAGTTACCGATGTTCTAGATTTTTACGTTGCTCCGCTTCCACCCGTTAGACAATGCTCGTTCCGAGCGTGCCCAAAAGAAAATCCCTCTCAGAAATAATCTGAGAGGGATTATTGAGGTTCCTGGCGGATTCGAACCGCCGTACACGGTTTTGCAGACCGCTGACTAAGCCACTCATCCAAGGAACCAATCTTTCTCGTTTGCGGTTGCAAAGGTAGTCATTTTTTTGAAACTACCAACTATCAACAGCATTTTTTCTTTATTTCTTTTTTACCGTCACTGCATTCCGAGCGTTTCTTTTCGTACAATTGCTTTAATTCACAGCCTGTTGCACAATTCTCGCAAGGATTACGCTTTTCTCTTACTTTCATGAAAAAAGCATAAACACGCTGTCCGATACGGACGATACACAACAATAAAATGAGAGCTACCGCCCAATTTTGCCAATTACTCATCCAAACAGCCCCCCTATCTGATAAATTGCAAAGGACACCACCCATGCAAGGACAGTAGTGTACACCGCTGCAAACAAAGCCCATTTCCAACTGCCCGATTCTCCTTTAATGGCCGCTAAGGTGGCGATGCACGGGAAATATATCAATACAAACACCATATAGCCAAAAGCCACCAATGGAGTAATTGGAATCCGTTCGCCCAAGCTCACCGCATCGGCTTCGGCATCATCTGCATACAGAACTCCCAGCGTACTTACCACCAGTTCCTTGGCCCCTACACCGGAAAGGATACCGACACCCAGTTTCCAATCAAAGCCTAACGGCTCTATCACCGGTTCCACAGCCTTGCCTATTCTGCCGATATACGAGTTTTCCTGCTGCTCGGCCACATCCTGATATGCATCGTGGTCCGGATAATACCCCAACGCCCATATCACAATGGAAGCCACCATGATGATACCTCCCATTTTACGCAGATATTGCGCGCCTTTCTCCCAAGTATGGCGAAAAATGGACTTCGACGTCGGTATGCGGTAAGGGGGAAGCTCCATAACAAACGGTGTGTCATCTCCCTTTACCAGAAAGCGACAGAAAAGCCGTGCCATAACCACAGCCAGTAAAATGCCGATAGCATAGATTATCAACAATACCAAACTGGCATTGTTCGGGAAAAACGCCCCCACCAACAGCAAATAAATAGGCAAACGTGCACTGCACGACATCAGCGGATTGATAAGCATGGTCACCAGTCGGCTCTTCCGGTTTTCAATAGTACGCGAGGCCATAATAGCCGGTACATTGCAACCGAATCCCATAATCAGAGGGATAAAAGACTTGCCGTGCAGTCCCATCTTATGCATTATCTTATCCATGATAAAGGCGGCACGCGCCATATATCCGGAATCCTCCATCAAAGATATGAAGAAATATAGAATCAAGATATTGGGCAAAAAGACAATCACCCCGCCTACACCGCCGATAATGCCGTCCACCAACAAATCCTTCAGCGGCCCTTCAGACATATTGTCACGCACCAGACTACCCAACGCACCTACCAGCCATTCAATGCCCTGCATGGGATAATCTCCCAAGATGAATGTTCCTTCAAACATCAGATACAGGAACAGAAAAAAGATGGGATACCCCCATACGCGATGCGTCACAATGGAATCTATCACACGCGTTGTACGTGCCGTATCCTCTTGCTTGTCCACATAGGTTTCGCGAAGCGCGCCGGCGATAAAACCGTATTTGGCATCTGTAATGGCCTGCTCGCTATCTTCGTTTATTGCATTGCGCAGGCGTTGTACTTCACGGTTACGGACTTCAATAATATCCTTCCCATTGGGAAACTCCTGTACGGTCTTCTCCAAATCCTCGTCATTCTCCAGCAACTTAATAGCAAGAAAGCGCGTGGAGTATTTATACCGTATATTCTCGTTGACACTGATTATGCGTTTCACCTCTTCAATGCTCCGCTCCAATTCCGGCCCGTGATTGATGTGGATGTGGCGGTAAAAGCCTGCCGGATGCTCTTTCTCCTCCTTGTGAGTGCCGAAGTCATGGTCGGGTACATACTCCTTGTGCCAGTTGCGCAAATCATTCAGGATTTCGGCACGTATCTTACCTTTTTTATCCAGAAAATCACCACCCTCGTAAATGCCGATGATAATATGGAAAAGCTGTTCTATGCCTTTTCCGGTGCGACTGATGGTAGGCAGCATCGGCACACCGAACAACTGACCGAGCTTTACGTAATCCAACGTGTTCCCGCTAGCTTCCAGTTCGTCGTACATGTTAAGCGCGATAACCATGCGCACGTTCATGTCAATCAACTGGGTGGTGAGATACAGGTTCCGTTCCAGATTGGAAGAGTCCACCACATTAATAATGATATCCGGAGTTTCGTTGATGATGTGATGGCGCACATAAATCTCTTCGGGAGAATAGGCAGAAAGCGAATAAGTGCCAGGCAAGTCGACGATGCGGAAATGATACCCCTGAAAGTCAAAATACCCCTCTTTAGCATCTACGGTGACACCGCTGTAATTACCCACATGCTCGTGCGAACCCGAGGCGATGTTGAAAAGGGATGTCTTGCCGCAATTGGGATTACCCACCAAAGCGACATTGATGGTGCGGCGTTTTCCCAAAGCGATACGTTTCAGTTCCTCTTCGTCCAAACGCATATCTTCGCTCCATCCCTCGTGATAGTCGAGCTGCACGGACTCCCGACACATTTCCTTTTCACCGACAATCTCAATCATCTCAGCTTCCTGACGCCGTAAAGAGATTTCATATCCCATCACCTTATACTTGATGGGGTCTTTCAGAGGGGCGTTCAGCAACACCTCAACGGTTTTCCCCTTGATAAATCCCATTTCCACGATTCGCTTACGGAAACCTCCGTGTCCCAGCACTTTAACGATTACTCCCTTCTCACCGGTTTTCAATTCGGACAAACGCATAGTCTTCTGCCTTTTTTATTTTTGCCGCAAAGATAAAGGATAAGTCCGTATAGCGCAAACAATTTAGAATGTTTTTAAATAAGAGGCATCAAAGAGAGCCGATTCTGCATTGTAAGCAAGCTGACAACGGTCTGCCAAAGTAACCTTTCGGCACGGAAGTAACAAAATCCGGGAAGAAACATGTATATTTGCCGCTATGGAAAAGGAAAAAGTAGCACAATATATCAACCGGAAACAGCTTTTGCAACCGACAGACAAGGTACTTGTCGCCCTAAGTGGCGGTGCGGATTCCGTCGCTTTATTACGACTGTTGCAAGCGTCGGGCTACGACTGCGAAGCTGCGCACTGTAATTTTCACCTGCGAGGTGCAGAATCCGACAGAGATGAGGCATTTGTCCGCCAACTGTGCGTAAAACAACAAGTGCCGCTACACACCGTCCACTTCGACACCGCGCGCACTGCCGAAGAACGGCATATCTCCATTGAAATGGCTGCACGCGAACTGCGTTACGGATGGTTTGAGGAAATACGGCAGAAAATCAATGCCGACGCCATTGCCGTAGCCCATCACCAGGACGACAGCGTGGAAACCCTCCTGCTGAACCTGATACGTGGTACGGGCATCAACGGGTTACGGGGAATACGCCCAAAAAACGGGCACATCGTACGTCCGCTGCTTTGCCTGGAACGAAAAGAAATCATCAGTTATCTGAACCGCATAGGGCAGGATTACGTAACGGACAGCACCAATCTGCTGGATGAATACACTCGTAACAAAATACGCTTGAACCTGTTGCCCATGATGCAGGAAATCAACCCATCCGTCAAAGAAAGCATTCTCAACACCGCCGAGCATCTGGATGGCGCATCCGCCATATATAAACAAGGGATAAACGACGGCATAAAACGGGTGCGGACAGCAGAAGGCATCTGCATCGAGAGACTGATGCAGGAACCGGCCCCCGCAACATTACTATTTGAAATCCTATACCCGCTCGGCTTTAACACTGCCCAAATCGGAGACATATACCGTTCGCTGGAAGGACAGCCAGGAAAAATCTTCACTTCGGAACATTGGTGCATCGTGAAAGACCGCGAATATCTGCTGATTGAAGCACACCGACACCCCATACAACCCGCACTGGCAATGGAAGAACATGTCTTTACCCCGGATTTTGTCATTCCCCGCGACAAGAACACTGCCTGCTTTGATGCGGACAAACTGACACATCCTCTCCTTCTGCGCCCCTGGCGACAAGGGGACTCTTTTATTCCATTCGGCATGAAAGGCCGGAAAAAAGTAAGCGACTATATGACCGACCGAAAGTTCTCCCTTTTGCGCAAAGAGCAGCAATGGGTATTATGTTGCGGCGAAGAGATTATCTGGCTGATAGGTGAAAGAACGGACAACCGTTTCCGCATCGATGCCTCTACAAAACAGGTACTCACAGTCCGGCTTCTTCCCGCCGGGGACAGTCCTGTCACACCCTGAGCCCCAAGCGGTATAACTCTGCATCCGAAGAGTACCCCATTATCCATTTCATCTTTAGGTTAGAGATACAGAACTTTAACCTAAAAACGGATCTCTCCAGCCAAAAGACACCCATCTTCAGGCCGGAGATAAAGTTCTTCTCCTATATTTACCGGCTTCTTACCTGAAGAGAACATCTATCCTCTCCGACAAGAATCCTTCTCCTTAAGAACCTGATTAAATCTTCTTCAGCACTCCTTGTTTGAAGATATTTTTCTATTTTTATTCGTCACATACCCCGTTATGCTTCTTATAAAACAAAAAACAGACCGAATAGAGCTTCAAAAGAAGCAGAAAATACTCTTTGAACTTTATGCCCGTGTCAGAATCTACTTACAAGATAATCCTATTTTCCTTCTGCTTCTTAAAGCAATCGGCAAGCAAGGCGGCAAACGGCGTATCAAAAGTACGGGCCTTTTGCGGACACCCTTTTACACAAGCACAGCAGCGAATACACTTTTCCACATTGGTACTACACTCATCGCCTTTCGCGATGGCGCCTGCCGGACAATGCTTCACGCAGTATCCGCAATGGTTGCAAAGTTCTGTGTCGACAGCCGGAATGCGCGGCATAGGAACTCCGTTTTTGCGTAGTTTCACCACCTTCCGCAAGAAACGGAATAACGGAAAAAACGCCTGACGGGGACGTTGAATACGGTTGACGTCAACGGCATAGAGCTTATCCATGTCGGCTGCCGCTTCGATTTTAGTCCGTATCTTAGCGCCGAAAGTTTCAGCAAACTGCAAGTCATCTGCATCCGGCCGCCCTGCAGCTATGGGATTTTGCTGCGTACTGTACGAATGCTCGCCTACAAACGTAGCACCGGCAATCACTTTAAACCCTCTGTCCGATGCAAATGCGTCCAACTCCACCAATGCTTTTTCATAGGCACGGTTACCATACACAGCAACCAGCACCGCCGGAGCGCCGGAAGCATGAACGTCCTTCATCGGCTCTCAGTGCCAAGGCATCCACCCTGCGCCCGCCATAGACGGGGACGGTTATCACCGTCAAGGTGCTTTCAGGAATTTCCAATTTGCCGGCCGGGTGGAAAGTAAGGTCTGTCCGGGCAACATCGGAAATGCCCGTACCGCGAACAATCGCCTCGCCCACTTGTTTAGAGGTATGGGTAGGCGAAAAAGTAATCAAACGAACTGTATATATATTCATAAATCTGTTTCTTATATAATAATGAAACAAAGATAGACTTTTAAAATTAAAAAAAAGACGATTTATTTATGAAACCAAAAATTATTATTACCTTTGTGCCGTTGAAACATTCTGCAACTCCTTGCTGAGGTGAGGATTGTTAGTCAGATTTCCGGTTCAATAACAAATATCCCTATTAAATCATAATTTACAAAAGGTAGACTTACCGATATAAGTAAAAACCATTCACACATATACTATATGTATAATATCATTCAATTAAACGACAAAAATTTGTCGGAACTGCAAGCTATTGCCCAAGAACTGGGTATCAAAAAAACAGACTCTCTCAAAAAAGAAGAACTCGTTTACAAGATACTTGACGAACAAGCCATTGCTGGAGCAACCAAGAAAGTAGCAGCCGACAAATTAAAAGAAGAACGTAAAGGGGACAAGCAAAAACGTTCTCGCGTAACGGTCAAGAAAGAAGCAGCGGACAAGGTATTCACAGCCAACAAGAACGGTGAACTCACAAAAGGGAAAACCGAAGAAGCACCTGCCGTACAAGCTTCCGTACAAGCAGCAGAGGCGGCTAAAGAGCCGACCGTAGCCGCAACTCCCGCAGCAGAGACTGAAGTTCCCAAACGCAAACCGGGACGTCCTCGCAAAGTAAAACAAGAAGCGGCTCCCGCAGCGGAAACACCTAAAACCGTTCCGACAGAAACTAAAGTAGAAACTACAGAGCCGAAAAAAGCAGAACCCAAGAAAGTTGTTGCAGCCCCCCAGCCTACACCGGATGAAAGTCCTGTCTTGCCGGAAGCAGAGGATGACTTTATCCCCATCGAGGATTTGCCAACCGAAAAAATAGAACTGCCGTCAGAGCTCATCGGCAAATTCGAAGCCACCAAAGCAGAAACTCCTGTTCCTGCAACAGAGCAACCGCAACAACGCTCCCGTCTTCGCCTCCGCGATAACAATACGCCATACAACAACAATCGTAACAATAACAACCAGCGTCCTGCACAACAGCAGCAACGTCCTGCACAACAACAGAACAACAATGAGAATTATGTTGCTCCCGAACGCAAGCCGGCAATAGAACGTGAAAAGGCGTACGAATTCGACGATATACTCACAGGAACCGGCGTATTGGAAATCATGCAGGACGGTTATGGATTCCTGCGCTCATCCGATTATAACTACCTTTCTTCTCCCGATGATATTTACGTTTCACAATCACAAATCAAGCTGTTCGGCCTGAAGACCGGTGATGTAGTGGAAGGTGTTATCCGTCCACCCAAGGAAGGAGAGAAATATTTCCCACTGGTAAAAGTATCCAAGATTAACGGACGTGACCCGGCTTTTGTACGCGACCGTGTACCGTTCGAACATCTCACCCCGCTCTTCCCGGACGAGAAATTCAAACTTTGCAAAGGCGGATATTCCGACTCCCTGTCTGCCCGCGTAGTAGACCTCTTTGCGCCCATTGGTAAAGGCCAGCGCGCACTAATCGTAGCACAGCCCAAAACGGGTAAGACTATTCTGATGAAGGACATTGCCAACGCCATTGCAGCCAACCACCCGGAAGTGTACATGATTATGCTATTGATTGATGAACGTCCGGAAGAAGTTACCGACATGGCCCGTACCGTAAATGCAGAGGTTATTGCCTCTACTTTCGACGAACCGGCAGAACGTCACGTGAAAATAGCAGGCATTGTTTTGGAGAAGGCCAAAAGAATGGTAGAATGCGGACATGACGTTGTTATCTTCCTTGACTCCATAACACGTTTGGCACGTGCCTACAATACTGTTTCCCCGGCTTCGGGTAAAGTATTGTCCGGAGGTGTGGACGCCAACGCACTGCACAAGCCGAAACGCTTCTTCGGTGCTGCCCGCAACATTGAAGGCGGTGGTTCGCTGACCATCCTTGCTACGGCGCTTATAGATACCGGTTCCAAAATGGACGAAGTGATCTTTGAAGAGTTCAAAGGTACTGGTAATATGGAACTGCAACTCGACCGCAACCTGTCCAACAAGCGCATCTTCCCGGCTGTCAATATCGTTGCTTCCAGCACTCGTCGCGATGACTTGCTGCAAGACAAGCAAACGCTGGATCGCATGTGGATTCTCCGCAAGTATCTTGCCGATATGAACCCGATAGAGGCAATGGACTTCGTAAAAGACCGTTTGGAAAAAACCAAAGACAACGATGAATTCCTGATGAGCATGAACGGTTAAATACCTACACGGAAAAGAACCAACTAAGATATAAAAAAATATTTGAAAAAGAGCGGAATAGCATAAGATATTCCGCTCTTTTTCAATATTATTATATAATAAAAAGCAAAAGCATAGAGAATAAGCATGATTTCAGTCTTCCCGTCAGTTGGAACGGAATATTTTATGCTTCAGGGCAATCTGCCGCAAAACCGTAATAATATTCTGTCCTTAAAAGAAGGCAGTTACAGGTATTTTTTGTACTTTTGCGCCTCAATAAGAGTAATTTGTAATTTAGTAATTGTAATTAGATACTATGTTCGATAATTTAAGCGAGAGACTTGAGAGGTCGTTTAAAATTTTGAAGGGTGAAGGTAAAATCACCGAAATTAATGTAGCGGAAACGCTGAAAGACGTGCGTAAAGCACTTTTGGATGCAGACGTAAACTATAAGGTTGCCAAGAGTTTTACTGATACCGTTAAGGAAAAAGCTTTAGGACAAAACGTGCTGACAGCTGTAAAACCCAGCCAGTTAATGGTAAAAATCGTACACGATGAGTTAACACAACTCATGGGTGGCGAAACTGCGGAAATCAATATTGATTCCAAACCGGCTGTTATTTTGATGTCCGGTCTGCAAGGTTCCGGTAAGACTACTTTCTCCGGAAAGTTGGCACGCATGCTGAAAACCAAAAAGAACCGGAAGCCCTTATTGGTGGCTTGCGACGTTTACCGCCCCGCCGCTATCGAACAGTTGCGCGTACTGGCAGAGCAGATCGAAGTGCCCATGTATTCCGAACCTGATAGCAAAGACCCGGTGAGCATAGCCCAAAATGCCATACAGGAAGCTAAAACCAAAGGATATGACCTCGTAATCGTCGATACAGCCGGTCGTCTGGCCGTAGACGAAGAGATGATGAACGAAATCGCCGCCATCAAATCCGCCATCAATCCGAATGAAATCTTGTTCGTAGTGGATTCCATGACCGGACAGGATGCCGTAAACACAGCCAAAGAATTCAACGAACGTCTGGACTTCAATGGTGTGGTATTGACCAAGTTGGACGGTGACACTCGCGGTGGTGCCGCCCTTTCTATCCGTACTGTAGTAAACAAGCCTATCAAGTTTGTAGGAACCGGCGAAAAACTGGACGCTATCGACCAATTCCACCCTGCCCGTATGGCCGACCGTATTCTGGGTATGGGCGACATCGTGTCATTGGTAGAGCGTGCACAAGAACAATATGATGAAGAAGAAGCCAAACGTCTGCAAAAGAAAATTGCGAAGAACCAGTTTGACTT
>OGYK01001033.1_pt1 | contig 21414 bp, 15 predicted proteins | sample 1576501 | NCBI WGS metagenome assembly OGYK01 (sample SAMEA3541530, study PRJEB24748) | human gut metagenome | biome: human gut; feature: human-associated habitat; material: faeces | place: China | collected 2012
CCGTCCCGCAATGAATTTGACCAGGATTTCAATGCATTTCTGCTGGAAGAAAAGAGAACTGGGAATATTACGGAAGCGCAGATGCAACAGTATAAAAATGACAGCAGGCAGAAAGTACAGTTTGAGATCCGCAATATGTTTACCTCCGGAAACCGTGTGACCTATGGCCGTGTGACTACATTCTGTCCGGTGTTGATGGAAGAGGATTTCATCAACACCGTGGAAAAGATGGCAGTTACCGCAGAAAAAATTGCCGATGCCATCAATAAGGTGCGCTGTGTGGATTATTCTGCACTCTATCATGATGTCATGTTTTCCGATCCGGATCGCGGAATCAATCAGGAATGGATCAAAAAGGAGATTCTGCCGGATGTGATTCTGATGCCAAATGCCGGAACCCGTACCCTGATGTGGCAGGAGACATCCGGTGCCAAGATTGATACACCGGCGCGTTTCCTGTTTCCGATTTTTTCCGCAGTGGATCTCGATGATCAGATGGTGGAATGTATCGGCCGATACCGCTGGGAGATCTGCAGACGTGTGCAGGGTGTATACTGGAACGATATCCGGGAGAAATCGCTTACGGCGGAGTACTGTGATTTTATTCAGTATTATCGCAAAAATTCAGATCTTTCCGCAGATGCAAAGGAAAAGATCAAGACTGCACTGTCCCGTGCGCGCAACAGTTACCGTGAGGTATTTGTCAAGGACTATCAGGCATGGATGAAGTATGAGTCACAGGGAAGTTTCCGACTGAATAAAGTGGCAAGGGATATTCTGGTAAGGTATTGTCCGTTTGCAAAGGATATCCGCCAGGGACTGGCCACCAATCCACAGTACCAGAATGCATTTCACAGACTTGATGCGGAAAACAGAAAGAAACTGCAGAGGTTTCGTTCTGTTTACGATAAATATGAGGCTGCCGGCGGAGAGATCACACCGGAACTGAAAGAAAATCTGCGGTTTTATCAGATGTAGGAACAGATATGGAATATATAGCTTATGTAGAGACCCCGTATAAAGAAAAATTTGGAATTCCCAGACAGAGTGGGCTGGCGGAGAGTACCTGTGGGGAAATTATTTTCACACCGAAATTCCGGAATCCGGATGCAGTGCGTGGAATCGAGGAGTTTTCCCACCTGTGGCTTCTCTGGGAGTTTTCCAGGGCAAAGCAGGATACCTTTCATGCAACGGTAGCACCTCCCCGTCTGGGGGGAAAAGAAAAACGGGGCGTGTTTGCCACGCGTTCCCCCTTTCGCCCGAATTCGATCGGACTTTCATGCGTGAAACTTGAAAAGGTACGCATCGATCAGAAGCTTGGACCGGTTCTTACGGTTTCCGGGCTGGATCTGCTTGATCACACACCGCTTTTTGATATCAAACCGTATCTGCCGTATGTGGATGCTCATCCGGAGGCAAAAAACGGTTTTGCGGAAGAATTCCGGGAGTTTCAGATACCGGTAGTATTTCCGGAGGAATTGCAGGCACAGATTCCGGAACATCTGCGAGGACCGCTTCTTGAGGTTCTTGCACAGGACCCCAGGGCGGCATACAACAAAAAGCCGGATTATATCTACGGGATGGCATTTGATGATTATGACATCCGGTTTATGGTGGCAGAGGGAATTCTGACGGTAAAAGAGATCACAAGGCGCACGCAGGAATGGAAAAAAGTCAAGTGAGAGTTGCGCTTGCACGGGGAAAGCCTTATAATAGAAACGTCAAAAGTCAAAAACGCGAAGAAATTCGTGTAGTAGTGAGGTAAGAGGATGAAAGAGTTAAAAGAGTACATTCGCAGTATCCCGGATTTCCCGGAGAAGGGAATTATTTTCCGTGATGTCACAAGTGTACTGCAGGATGCAGATGCACTGAAGCTTTCCATTGATGAACTGGCGAAACGCTTGGAGGGCGTTGATTTTGATGTGATCGCCGGAGCAGAATCCAGAGGCTTTATCTTTGGAGCACCACTTGCTTATGTCATGCATAAGCCGTTTGTACCGATTCGTAAAAAGGGAAAGCTGCCGTGTGAGACAGTTGAAAAAACATATGATCTGGAGTACGGTACGGCAACGATTGAAATGCATAAAGATGCCATTCAAAAAGGAGAAAAGGTTGTACTTTTGGATGATCTGATTGCAACCGGCGGAACCATGAAAGCTGCTGCGGAACTGGTAGAGGAACTTGGCGGTGAAGTGGTAAAGATGCTGTTTCTCATAGAGTTGAGCGATCTTAACGGACGGGAAGTCTTAAAGGACTATGACGTGGAATCTGTCGTACAGTTCGAAGGAAAATAAAACCTGGTTTGAGACAGGCGTAAAAGAAATAAAAGAATGGATAAAAGCCCTTCGCGCTATGGGGCACACGATGGTGTGCTCTATGGTTGTGGGGGGCTTTCTAATATTTGATTGTAAATAAAAAGGTAATTTGTTATTATAATCTTATCAGCGTTTTAATGGCGAAACGATTAAAATCTATCTGTTTGGAAAATATGAGCAGTATGAGATCATTGAAATTGAAAAACGAGCGGAGGAAAGAGCATGGCAGAAGTAGAAGGTAGTAAAGATTTGATAAGTGTATTATGGAGTGGCGCAGATATTCTCCGATCCAAGATGGATGCAAATGAATATAAAGATTATTTACTTGGAATTGTATTTTATAAATATCTTTCGGATATATTTTTAATTAAAGTTTATGATTTGATTTATGATGAAAAGCCGAAGAATTTAAAAGCTGCATTGGATGCATACAAAGAAGCACTGGAAGACGAAAGCGCTGAGGAACTGAAAGAGCAGATAAAGTCAGAATGTCATTACTTGATTGAACCGCAACTTACCTATACGTGTTTTGCTGATGCGGCGAGAAACAATGCATTCAATCGGGAGTTATTGCAAAAAGCTTTTAACAATATTGAACAGAGTGATCCATTGTTTGCAGATTTATTTACAGATATTGATTTGTACTCTAATCGTTTGGGAAATGGAGATCAGAAGCAAAGTGATACCATATCCAGTCTTGTTAAGGAAATTGATAAGGCAGATTTGTTGAATTCAGACGAAGAGATACTTGGAAATGCATATGAATATTTGATTGGACAGTTTGCGTCAGAGACCGGAAAAAAGGCAGGAGAATTTTATACACCACAAGCAGTTTCAAAGATATTAACAAAGATTGCAATTGCAGGGCAGGAAAACAAAAAGGGATTATCTGTATATGATCCATGCATGGGTTCTGGGTCTCTTTTGTTAAATGCCAAAAAGTATGCCACTGAACCAGGTTATATTAAGTATTATGGGCAGGAGCTAAATACTTCTACTTATAATCTGGCACGTATGAATATGTTTTTACATGGAATTACTCCGGAGAATCAGGTACTTCGCAATGGTGATACGCTGGATGGAGACTGGCCGACAGGAGAAGAGACCGATTTCAACATGGTACTTATGAATCCACCATACTCTGCAAAATGGAGTGCAACAGCCGGATTTTTACAAGATGAAAGATTCAGCGACTATGGAGTATTGGCTCCAAAATCAAAAGCGGATTATGCTTTTTTACTTCATGGTCTGTATCATTTAAAAAGTAATGGAACAATGGCAATTGTATTACCTCATGGGGTTCTGTTCCGAGGGGCAGCAGAAGGAAAAATCAGAGAAAAATTGCTTCGTGCAGGGAATATCTATGCAGTAATTGGATTGCCTGCCAATTTATTTTATAATACTTCAATTCCTACTTGTATCATCGTTTTAAAGAAACACAGAGATGGAAGAGATGTATTGTTTATTGATGCATCAAAGAAATTTGACAAAGGAAAAAAGCAAAATGCCATGACAGATGAACATATAGATGCTGTTATGGAGTTGTACAGTAAAAGAGAAACAGTAGAAAAAGAATCCTATCTTGCAAGCTTTGAGGATATTGAGAAGAATGATTTCAATTTGAATATTCCGCGTTATGTAGATAATTTTGAAAAAGAGGAAGAAGTCGATATAAATGCTCTTTTAATGCAGATGGATCAGACGGATAAGGAATTGGAACAGGCGCAGGGAGAATTTCTGTCCTTACTTAAGGATTTGACATCTACGGATGAAACTATTATGTCCTCGTTGAATGAACTGATTAGGAAGATGGAGGGGTGATGGCGATGGGAAAACCTAAAATTAGATTCAAAGGGTATGAGGACGATTGGGAACAGCGTAAGTTGTCAGAGTTTGTTGATAAAGCAGTGGACAATAGAGGAAAAACTCCACCAATAGACGATAATGGGACTCATCCACTAATAGAGGTTGCAGCACTTGGCGGAGTACATCCTGACTACTCAAAAGTTGAGAAATATCTCAATGATGATTCATTTAAAAATAACTTAAGAGCGTACGTTAAAGAAGGAGATATTTTATTCACTACTGTTGGGAGTATAGGACTTGTAAGCCTTATGGATTCAATGGAGGAAGCGGCTATTGCACAAAATATAGTAGCGTTTAGAGCAAAAGAAAATTTTGTTCCAGAATACCTTTATTCATTGTTTTCAAATGAGGAAAATCAATATAAGGCAAAAAGAATTGTTATGGGTGCTGTGCAACCAAGTATTAAGGTTTCTCAGCTTGTAGATGTTGAATATATGCTTACACAAAATGTTAAAGAACAACAGAAAATAGGTGAATATTTCTCCAACCTCGACCACCTTATCACCCTTCACCAGCGTAAGTGTGAAGAAACTAAAAGTTTGAAAAAATATATGCTTCAAAAAATGTTTCCGGAAAATGGGAAATGTGTCCCGGAAATTAGATTTTCTGGATTCTCGGACGATTGGGAACAGCGTAAGTTGGGGGATAATATAATTGAATACCATGAAGTGACCACAGAAAATAATCAATATCCAGTATTGACGTCATCACGTAAAGGTATTTTTTTACAGACAGAATATTATTCTGGAAATCAGGTTGCTTCTAGTGATAATACTGGGTATAATGTTGTACCCTATGGATATTTCACGTATCGTCATATGTCAGATGATCAAATATTTTATTTTAACATTAATGATATCGTTGAAAATGGCATAGTTAGTACACTTTATCCCGTTTTTACAACCAATATAAAGCTTGATTCGAGATATCTTCAGTATCAATTAAATTATGGTAGAGAATTTGCTAAGTTTGCTATCTTACAAAAACAAGGTGGCTCAAGAACATATATGTATTTGAATAAACTAAAATCATTATGTTTAACAATGCCGAAAACAATAGGGGAACAGAAAAAAATTTCTGAGTACTTTATGAAATTGGACCACCTCATCACTCTTCACCAGCATAAGTGTGATGAATTGCAAAAATTAAAGAAATTTATGCTACAAAATATGTTTATGTAACATTTTATAGTAATTTTTAAAAAGAAAATACAAAACAAATATATAATATTTATTTGAAATAAATATTTGTAAAAGAATTATACTTACGATGTAATCTAGTGTAGTATTAGATTTAGGGAAAGAAGGTAAGAATTATGATGTATCCGTTTATGACGTTAAATGATGAAACAGAAATTGTGCATTCTGATATGAATGCAGATGGAACGGTAAAAGTTTATATTGAAACCCCGGATAAAAAAGATGGATTTCATAATATGACATGTTATTTGCCGACTTATGAAATAAAAGAAATCAATGGATATTCAGATAAACAGGTTGAAGAATTTATGGAAATTATAAAATCAACGGCACATTTGATTATGGAATTCGCAAAAGAAGGGGGATTTGAGCATGCCTCAGGTTTTTAAGGTAGGAGCCTATTGGATATATTTTTGGGCAAATGAAGGGAAACCGTTGGAACCGATACATGTGCATATTGCAGAAGGACGTCCACATCAGAATGCAACGAAAGTGTGGATTACATCTGCCGGAAAATGTATTGTTGTGAATAACATATCAAATATTCCAACAGTTGCTTTGAGAAATATTGTAAGGATTATTGAAGCAAGAAGTGATGAGGTAAAACAAAAATGGTTTGAGTATTTTGGAGAGATACGGTATTTTTGTTAAACACTTTATATTATCGTAAGTTTTTATAAAAAGAAAAATATAAGAGAAAACTTGGGAACAGCGTAAGTTGGGGAATGTACTGCTTAGCTTGCAGAATAACACACTTTCCAGAGCCAATTTATCGGACGAGTCAGGCATTGCAAAAAATGTACATTATGGGGATGTACTTATCAAGTTTGGAGAGGTTTTAGACGTAAGAAAAGAGAAACTTCCAATGATAACAGATGAAAATGTTTTATCAAAATATAAAGCCTCCTTCTTGCAAAATGGAGATGTGATTGTTGCCGATACAGCTGAGGACTCAACTGTTGGAAAATGCAGTGAAATAGCGGGCTTAAATGATGAAGTTGTGTTGTCTGGTCTTCATACCATTCCATACAGACCAATAGAAAAATTTGCTTCTGGATATTTGGGATATTATCTAAATTCTGGTGCATATCACAATCAGTTGATACCTTTGATGCAGGGCATTAAAGTGACATCAATTTCAAAATCTGCTATGCAGAATACAGATATTGATTATCCTAAATCACAGGAAGAACAGGGGAAGATAGGTGCATATTTTAAGTCTCTTGATGAGATGATTACTCTTCACCAACGTAAGTGTTATAGATTTATCGATATTGCGCTGGACGCTTGGGAACAGCGTAAGTTGGGGAATGTACTGCTTAGCTTGCAGAATAACACACTTTCCAGAGCCAATTTATCGGACGAGTCAGGCATTGCAAAAAATGTACATTATGGGGATGTACTTATCAAGTTTGGAGAGGTTTTAGACGTAAGAAAAGAGAAACTTCCAATGATAACAGATGAAAATGTTTTATCAAAATATAAAGCCTCCTTCTTGCAAAATGGAGATGTGATTGTTGCCGATACAGCTGAGGACTCAACTGTTGGAAAATGCAGTGAAATAGCGGGCTTAAATGATGAAGTTGTGTTGTCTGGTCTTCATACCATTCCATACAGACCAATAGAAAAATTTGCTTCTGGATATTTGGGATATTATCTAAATTCTGGTGCATATCACAATCAGTTGATACCTTTGATGCAGGGCATTAAAGTGACATCAATTTCAAAATCTGCTATGCAGAATACAGATATTGATTATCCTAAATCACAGGAAGAACAGGGGAAGATAGGTGCATATTTTAAGTCTCTTGATGAGATGATTACTCTTCACCAGCATAAGCTATTTTGCGCAAAAAATGTAATGAAATACATAACAACCGATATAAACACACCCAAAAAGGAGGCTATTATGGCAGAATTAGAGTCCGTGATAGAGCAGAAACTTATTGAACAACTGATTTATGGTGATTCACAATGGACGTATCGCGAAGACTTAAAAACAGAAGCAGATCTTTGGAAGAATTTCAGATATATTCTTGAACAGAATAATAAGGAACGTTTAAATGGAGAACCACTTTCGGATGCAGAATTTGAACAGGTAAAGAATCAACTGCAGTTTTCATCATTCTATAAGGCTGGCGAATGGTTAGTTGGTGAAAATGGAAAAGTAATGGTACACGTACAAAGGGATACCGAACGGTTGCATCTTGTTGTGATGAATCATGAGCATATTGCAGGTGGCAGCAGTGTTTATGAGGTGATTAATCAGTACAATGCGTTAAAAATGGATGAGGATAGTAGTGTAAATGCAAGAGATCGAAGATTTGATGTTACTCTTATGATCAATGGATTGCCGATGATTCATATAGAATTGAAAAATAAGCAGCATTCGTACATGGATGGATTCTGGCAGATAAAAAAATATATTGGAGAGGGAAAATTTACGGGAATATTCTCAGCTGTACAGATGTTTGTAATCAGCAACGGGGGTGATACAAAATATTTTTCAGCGGCAAGTGATACCGAATTGAACCCGAAGTTTATCAGTGGATGGCTGGATAAGGAAAATAACGCAGTTTCTGATTACCTTGATTTTGCAAAAAGTGTGCTTCGTATTCCGGAGGCACACGAGATGATCGCGAGATATACAGTATTGGATGAAGAGGCAAAGCGTTTGATTCTGTTGCGCCCTTATCAGATCCATGCAATAGAAGCAATTCGTGATGCTTCTAAGACTGGAAAATCTGGTTTTGTATGGCATACAACTGGATCAGGAAAAACCTTAACTTCTTATAAAGCTACCAGAAATTTGTTAATGGATATTCCGGCGATTGATAAAGCTATCTTTTTAATTGATCGAAAAGATCTGGATACGCAGACCACCATGGCATTTCAGGCATATGCGAATAATGATCTGATAGATGTAGATGAGACAGACAATGTGTTTGATTTAAAGAAAAAGTTGAAATCAGATGATCGTCAGGTGATTGTGACAACAATCCAGAAATTGCAGAGATTAATTACCAGAAAATTGCAGGAAGGTACACCGGAATATCACAAAATTAAAAACCTGAAAATTGCATTTGTTGTAGATGAATGTCATAGAGCTGTCACTCCTGGAACAAAGCGGGAAATAGAAAGATTTTTTGGAAATTCCTTATGGTATGGATTTACAGGCACTCCCCGGTTTGCGGAAAATCCATATCCACAGATGGGAGATCTGCCCCGTACTACGCAGGAATTATATGGAGATTGCCTGCATAAATATACGATTCAGAATGCCATTCATGATAATGCTGTTTTAGGATTTCAGGTGGAACATAATGGACCCAAAAATAAAAAGGATGAAACGGACAGTAATCTTTATGTAACCGAAAGTCATATGTTGAAAGTACTCGAGGTGATTTTGAATAAATCTTATTATAAGTTGGGATTTCAAAATGGAAAAGGAAAGACATATGAGGGGTTACTTACAACGAGTTCCATCCAATTGGCACAAAAATATTATGATTTGTTGAAAATGGTAAAGGAAGGGAAGACAACACTTAAAATAGATGAAAAAATAAAACAGGTATTACCGGATTTTCCAAAGTTTGCAATTACTTATTCCGTAACAGAAAACGAAGAAGGTTCCCATGTAAATCAGCAGAAGATGCAGAAATCATTAGATGATTACAATAAAATGTTTGGAACAAAATATGAGATTTCTCAAATACAGGGATACAATGGAAATCTGAATAAGCGTCTTGCAAGGAAGGATGCAAAATATAAGAGCAGAAATGAGCAGCTGGATCTGGTGATTGTAGTCGATCGACTCCTGACCGGTTTTGATGCACCGTGTCTGTCAACGATATTCATTGACAGACCGCCAATGGGACCGCACGATTTGATTCAGGCATTTTCCAGAACAAATCGTATTTATGATAAAAATAAAGTATATGGTCAGATTGTTACATTTCAGGCACCAAAATTATTTAAGGAGAGTGTTGACAATGCGGTACGATTGTATTCTGCAGGAAGTACACAAACAGCTCTTCTGGCAGATTGGAAAGAGGTGGAATCGGCATTTCGCAAGTCATTAAAAGCACTTCGAATATCTGCAGAGACTCCGGAAGAAGTTCCGGGAATGTCAATAAAAGAGAAAAAAATATTTGTTAAGCTGTTTCAGGATTTTGACAAGTTTTTTGCGCAATTAAAATCATTTACACAGTATGAAGATAATATGCTGGCTGGATATGGTATTACGGAAGATGAGTATACGGATTATGCAGGACAGTACTTAAATGCAAAAGAGGAAATTAAAGAAGATACCGATGGTCAAATTGATGATCCGGGAGTGCCTGTAGTAGATGAAGATTATGAATTAATGGCATACAGTCATACAAAGATTGATTATGAGTATATTATCAATCTGATCCAGAACATTGTATCACCAGATGAAGAATCACAGGATGTTACACAGGAACAGAAACAAAAGCAGATGGATGAGGTAAAGCAATATGTGGAAGAACTCAGAAAAGATAATCCGAAAGTAGCTGAGATAATGACCACTTTAATTGGAGAAATTGAGCAGGATGTAAATAAGTATAAAGGACAGTCCATTCTGAATATTGTTGAAAATATGAAACAAGAGTGTATTGAAAAAGTAGTTACAGATTTTTGTATTACATGGTATACGTCCAAAGATGATGTTATGTATGCGGCAATGCATTATCGAAATGGAGAGATCCCGAATGAGAGTGCAATTAAAGAGACAGCAAATTTTACCAGTTACAAAGAAGTACAGGAGAGAGCAATTCCAAAATTTAAATATTATACAATGATGATTGCTGAGTTAAGAAAAACTCTGGATGAAGAAATTAAACCTCTTATGAACCATTAGGATTGATTTGTATATATAAATATTCTTTACTGTTCTTATCAGCGTAAGTAGTACAGGAAACGGAGGTGCTTATGCGAAATGATGAGAACACCACAGAACTTTTCTGTAATTATTATAAGGAATGGGTTAATGTATATAAGAAGGATGCCATAAGAGAAGCAACTTTGGCAAAATACCGAATGACACAAAAGTGGGTAGAAAAACTGGTGCCGGATTTGAAAGTATCTGAACTTACAAGAACGATGTATCAGCAGCTTTTAAATGATTATGCAAAAGAACATGAAAGACAGACAACACTTGATTTTCATCATCAGTTGAAAGGAGCAATTCTGGATGCCGTTGATGAGGGACTGATAGAAAGAGATCCTACAAGAAAAGCAATTATTAAAGGAAAAACACCAAAAGTAAAAAAGATTAAATTTCTCAATCAGTTTGAACTTCATACATTGATTGCACATCTTGACATAAAGGAAAAACCAAATTGGGATTGGTTTATTCTATTGGTTGCCAAAACGGGTATGCGTTTTTCAGAAGCACTTGCAATTACTCCAGCAGATTTTGATTTTGCAAGGCAGACATTATCGGTAAGCAAAACCTGGGATTATAAAGGAACAGGTGGTTTTTTACCTACTAAAAACAAGTCATCGGTCAGAAAAATACAAATAGATTGGCAAATTGTTGTAAAGTTCTCTGAATTGGTTAAAAATCTGCCGGAGGATAAGCCGATTTTTGTAGGAGAAGAAAAAATATATAATTCAACGGTTAATGATGTTCTTGCGAGGCATTGCAGGGATTGTGGTATTTCAGTGATTTCAATTCATGGGCTTCGACATACACATGCATCACTGTTATTATTTGCAGGAGTATCCATTGCCAGTGTAGCAAGACGCTTGGGACATGCCAGTATGACTACTACCCAGAAAACATATTTACATATTATACAGGAACTTGAAAACAAGGATGTAGATCTGGTAATGAGGACATTATCTGGATTATAGAACATTAAAATTTTAAAATTGTGCTGCTTACGCTGAAGCTCTCTGTTTCATGACACTGTATACCATTATAGCAGAATAAAACCGCACGACCTGTACATACTATCAGAAAAACAAAGTAAGGAGAGACAGTATGGATCAGCAGGTTGGATCAGGGAGTCTTTGCTTTGCAAAGGCTCCTTTTATTATTGGAACAGCATCTGTGGTTGGAACCAAAGAGGGGGAAGGTCCCCTGGCAGATGCCTTTGACTGTATCGGACCGGATGATAAATTTGGTCAGCAGACATGGGAGGCCGCAGAGAGCAGTCTGCAGAAAGAAGCATTGACGCTTGCTCTCGGGAAAGCAGATCAAAAGCCGGAAGATATGCGGTATCTGTTTGCCGGAGATCTGCTCGGACAGCTGATTGCCTCGTCATTTGGACTGAAAACGTTTGAAATTCCACTGTTTGGACTGTACGGGGCATGTTCCACATGTGGAGAAGCGCTGGCACTTTCTGCAATGACGGTAGCGGCCGGATATGCGGATCGCGTGGCTGCAGTCACTTCGAGCCATTTTGCCAGTGCGGAAAAACAGTTCCGTTTTCCGCTGGAATACGCAAATCAGCGTCCGGTAAGTGCCACATGGACAGTGACCGGAGGCGGTGCATTTATTCTGTCAAAGGATGCGAAGCAGCCGCTGGCAAAGGTGGCGGGGGTCACAACCGGAAAGATTGTAGATTACGGAATCAAGGATTCCATGAATATGGGAGCCGTGATGGCACCGGCTGCCGCTGAGCTGATTGCGCAGAATCTTACGGATTTTAAACGAAAACCGGAAGATTACGACCGGATTATCACGGGAGACCTGGGAGAAGTCGGTCAGCAGATTCTGTTTGATCTGCTGCTGAAAAAAGGCATGGATATCCGCAAGCAGCATGAGGACTGTGGCATGTTAATTTTTGATTCACAGACACAGGGAACCGGTTCCGGAGGATCGGGATGCGGATGTGCAGCCTCGGTGCTGAGTGCGCATTTTCTGCCAAAACTGGCAAGCGGGGAATTGAAAAGAATACTCTTTGTGCCGACAGGCGCACTGCTTTCTACGGTCAGTTTCAATGAAGGACAGACAATACCGGGGATTGCACACGGTGTTGTGCTGGAAAGCTGTATTTCATCCGCAAAAAAGGAGGGATAAGGATATGCAGTATGTAATTGCATTTGTAACAGGGGGAATGATCTGTGCACTGTCACAGATCCTGATGGAAAAAACAAAAATGCTTCCGGGACGTATCATGGTTCTTTTGGTCTGCCTTGGGGCCATCCTTGGATTTGTGGGGATCTATGAGCCGTTTTCCCAATGGGCGCAGGCAGGCGCGAATGTGCCGCTTCTGGGATTTGGAAACAATCTCTGGAAGGGTGTCAAAGAGATGGTGGACAAGAAAGGATTTATCGGTATTTTTCTGGGCGGCTTTAAAAACTGTGCGGCAGGGCTTTCCGCAGCACTCGTTTTTTCTTATATTGCCTCCCTGCTCTGCCAGCCAAAGATGAAAAAGCACTAGCAAATCGGGAAAATTCTGTTGTATAATAAATGGGAATTTTGCACACACTAGCTCTGTAGATCAAATAAAAGGAGATATGTGTGATGAAAAAATTAAAAGTTCTGATGATGGGCGGAATGCTTGCAGCAGGGATCTGTCTGTTTGCGGCCTGTGGTACAGCAAATGATGACGGAACGAACAATGGTGTAAACGATACTTCCAATACACAGGTTACTACACAGGAAAACATTCCGGGAACGGACAATACGACTGGAAATGGTACAACAGACAATAATACGGATGCCGGAAATTCCAAAAACGATGGCAATGTCGGAAAAGATATCGGGGATATGGGAAAAGATGTCGTGGATGGTGTGAAAGATGCCGGTGATGCTGTGGCAGATGGCGTGGATGATGCAATTGACGCGGTAGATCCGGATGCAGACACAAACAATGGCGGTAAGACCAATACCGGACGTTAGACAGGATTACCTATGAAAAAAGAAACTTACGTTAAAATGACCCAGCCGTTTCGGGATGACCCGAAACGTGCGCGGGCGTTACATAGAGCAAATAAAATATTGACGGTTGTGATTTTTGTGGCATATCCATGCCTGCTTCTGTGGCTGCTGTGGCAGAAGGATATGCGGCTGTATAAAGCCATCTGTGTGCCGCTGGACGGATTTATTATTGTGACGGTTGTGCGGGCCTGGATCAACCGGAAACGGCCGTATGAAATATTTGAACTGCCATCTGTGATTCCAAAAGATACGAAAGGACATTCCTGGCCGAGCCGGCATGTGTTTTCCGCGTCAGTGATTGCGTTTACGTTCTGGTTTGTGTGCCCGGCTGTGGGGATTGTATTTTTGCTTATGACAGTTGCTATTGCATGGATCCGGGTAGTTTCCGGAGTGCACTTTATCAGTGATGTAGTAGCGGGATTTCTTTTTGCTGCGTTTTTTTCTTTGTTTTTTTAGTGTGGTTTTCACCGGCTATGCCGGAAAAATTACTGGCTTTCTTTCCGGAACTGGCGCGGTGTCATGCTGTATTTTTGTTTGAACACCCGGTTAAAATAGGAAAGATTTTCAAAACCGGATTCTGCCGCAATATCCAGAATGGAGGAGTCGGAAGTTGTCAGCAGACGCGAGGCGATTGTCAGGCGGTAGTCCCGCAGATAGTCCACGAAAGACGTTCCCATAGTTTCTTTGAAATACCGCATAAAATGAGATTCGGAAAAATCAACGGTTGCCGCGATGTCGGCAATCGTTATTTTTTGCATGTAATTATTTTCAATGTATTTTAAAACAATTTTCATTTTATCAAGCGTTTTGCGGTTACTGCCTGTCGTTAAGTTCCGACAGCGGTTGTCTAAAATAAAGAAAAACTGGTACAACTGACTTTTGATGTACAGTTCATAGCCCTGTGGTTTGGTCTTGCTGATTTCGTCACAGGCATCAATTGGCATGATGACATCTGTGTAATAAGGATAGACAGGGGTGAAGATGGTTGGAACCGTGACTTTTCCGCTCATAAGAGGAAGAAGAAAATCGGTGGCAGTCACATCGTTCTGCCGTGGAATCAGCATACTCGGATTAAAGATGATATTTTCATATTCCATGAAGGCATCTTCCAGCTGGTCAATGGAGTGGAGTTGTCCCGGAAGAATAAGAACCAGAGTCGGACCTTTTACTTTGTATTCCCGGAAATCTACCGTAATGCGTCCCATCCCCTTTTTGATGTAGATCAGTTCCAGTTCATCGTGCCAGTGCAGCGGTACACGCGGAAAATCCAGTGGGATCGAGCATAGATATGTATTATAAGGGAAGATGATATCCCCATGTGTGATGGTTTCGTGATAATTTTCATATTCAAGTATATTCATATCTTTATTTTAGCAGAATTGTCCTATGACTGTAAAGGACAAAAACGACAGAAATCGCATGAAACAGGCGAAAACACAGGATATGCAGGCACTGTGGAAATGTACCAAGACAGGTGGCACGAAATTGGTGGAATTTAATAGCTGGGGGTTATTTGAATATGAAAAATGATAGAATAGTATCAGTTTTTGCTTGAATACGACAAGAAATCAGCAGGAAAAAATCATATACTGAGTACATCAAAACAACACGAAATCTTGTGGGAGGGAAAATACATGACTTTAGCAAAAGCAGTATCCATGAAGTATAACAAGACCATTGAGAAGTGTTCCAATGAAGAAATTTATTATGCACTTCTTGACATGACAAAGCAGATGGCAGAGGACAAGGTCAGCAATGAGGGAAAAAAGAAGCTGTACTACATCTCTGCAGAGTTTTTGATCGGAAAGCTTTTGTCCAACAACCTGATCAACCTTGGCATTTATGACAGTGTAAAATCCGAACTTGAGGCATCTGGAAAGAACATCGGAGAGATCGAGGAAATCGAGCTTGAGCCTTCACTCGGAAATGGTGGACTTGGACGTCTGGCAGCCTGCTTCGTAGATTCCATCGCAACACTTGGATTAAACGGTGATGGCGTTGGATTAAATTATCACTACGGATTGTTCAAACAGGTATTTGACCACAATTTACAGAAAGAGACTCCAAACCCATGGATTACACCAGATAGCTGGCTGACAAAGACAGATGTCACTTATCCGGTACAGTTCGGTGGATTTACCGTACAGTCCAGATTATATAACATTGATGTCGTTGGTTATAACAACCGTACTACAAAGCTGCGTCTGTTCGATATCGAGACTGTTGATGAGAGCATTGTCGGAGATACGATCGATTTCAACAAAGATGACATTGCAAAGAACCTGACACTGTTCTTATATCCGGATGATTCGGATGACAAGGGACGTCTCCTTCGTGTTTACCAGCAGTATTTCATGGTAAGCAACGCTGCAAGACTGATTCTTGACGAGGCAGTAGAGAAGGGATCAAACTTACATGACCTGGCAGATTATGCAACCGTTCAGATCAATGATACCCATCCATCCATGGTAATTCCGGAGCTGATCCGTCTGTTACAGGAGAGAGGCATCCTGATGGATGAGGCAGTTTCCATCGTATCTAAGGTATGTGCATACACCAACCATACGATTCTTGCAGAGGCACTTGAGAAATGGCCAATCGGTTTCCTGGATAAGGCAGTTCCACAGCTTATGCCAATTATCCGCGAGCTGGACAACCGTGTACGTGCAAAAGTTTCCGATGAAAGCACCTATATTATCAAAGACGGTCTGGTACACATGGCACATATGGATATCCACTACGGATACAGTGTTAACGGTGTTGCATATCTGCACACAGAGATCTTAAAGAACAGTGAGTTAAATAACTTCTACAAGCTTTATCCGGAGAAGTTTAACAATAAGACCAACGGTATTACCTTCCGCCGCTGGCTCATGTCCTGCAACCCGGAACTTTCCGCAATGATTACTGACCTGATCGGCGATGGCTGGAAGAAGGATGCCAATGAGCTGGAGAAACTTGGCAATTTCGTAAACGATGATGCCGTTCTCGACCGTCTCCTTGCAGTAAAGGCCGGAAAGAAGGCAGATCTGAAGAATTACCTGAAGATGAAACAGGGATTTGAGATTGATGAAAATTCCATCTATGATATTCAGGTAAAGAGACTGCATGAGTACAAGAGACAGCAGATGAATGCACTCTATGTCATCCATAAATATTTCGAGATCAAGGAAGGAAAGAAGCCGGCAACTCCGATCACGGTATTCTTCGGAGCAAAGGCAGCACCAGCTTACATTATTGCAAAGGATATCATTCATCTGATCCTCTGTTTACAGCAGATCATCAACAATGATCCGGAAGTCAGCCCATACTTAAAGGTATTTATGGTAGAAAACTACAACGTAACCATGGCTGAGAAGATGATTCCGGCATGTGATATTTCCGAGCAGATTTCCCTGGCTTCCAAGGAAGCATCTGGAACCGGTAACATGAAGTTCATGTTAAACGGAGCACTGACACTTGGAACTATGGACGGAGCAAATGTTGAGATCGCAGAGCTGGTTGGAAATGAGAATATCTTTACCTTCGGTGAGGATTCCCAGACCGTTATCGACCGCTATGCAAGAGGCGATTACAACTCCAGAAGCTACTATGAGAAGGATTCTGAGTTAAAGAAGGCCGTAGATTTCATCGTAAGCGATACCGTAAAGGCAGTTGGATGCAGCGAGAACTTAGAGCGTCTGTACAATGAGCTGTTAAACAAAGACTGGTTTATGACATTCCCGGATTTCGAGGATTACATTGCAACCAGAGAGAAAGCATATGCAGCATATACCGATCGTAAGGATTGGGCAAAGAAAGCGCTGATCAACATCAGCAAGGCTGGATTCTTCTCCTCTGACAGAACCATCGACCAGTACAACAAAGAAATCTGGAAATTATCATAAAAATATTTTAACTCCTCCTTTAGTGGGAACCGTATGTTTCGGTTCCCACTTTTTATTGTGCCGGGAACACGGGAACGGGCACGGTGTTTTTAAAATTTTACTGGAAGAATGGGGGTGAATTGGATATAATAAATATTATGAGGTTACAGGGGAGAAAATGGATATAATGTGCGGAGGAGGAACGCTATGAAATGGAAAGGGCGAAGACTGCTTGCCATGGCACTTACCGGTATCTTGCTTGCAGGATGCGGGGCAGCCGGACAGGTCGATGATTATGCAACGAATGAGGGAAGTACACAGGAGGCTTCCACCAAAACAACGGGAACTGAAAGCGGAGGGATTTCAAAGGACAAGATCAAGGTAGGGGTTTTGCACTTATCGGATCCGGCAGAAGGCAGTGGATATACCTATACACATGATCTCGGCATTCAGGCAATGCAGCAGAATCTTGGATTATCAGATGAACAGATTGACAGAAAAATAAATGTTGATGATTCGGATAAAGAGGCAACCGAAAAAGCGATTCAGGAGTGTGTGGATGACGGATGCAATATTATTTTTAGCACCAGCTGGGGATATATGGATGCCACGGAGGAGATGGCGGAAAAATATCCGGATATATATTTTGCACATGGAACCGGATACAAAAGCAACGGAAAGAATTTTGTAAACTATTTCGGGCGAATCTATCAGGCAAGATATTTAAGCGGAATCGTAGCGGGAATGAATACCAAAACCAATAAGCTGGGATATGTGGCAGCGATGGATTCCTCCAATTCCGAAGTCACCGGAGGCATTGATGCCTTTGCACTTGGGGTGTATTCCGTGAATCCGGAAGCAAAAGTCTATGTAAAAGTCACGAACAGCTGGTTTGACCCGGATGCGGAGAAAGCAGCAGCAGAAACCCTGTTAAATATGGACTGTGATGTGGTCACGCAGCACTGTGATACAGAATATCCACAGACAATGGCACAGGAAAAAGGGGTGTATGGTATCGGGTACAATTCTGATATGAGCAAAAATGCTTCGGATGCCTGCCTGTGCAGCGTGATCTGGAACTGGGGTGCTTATTATACAGCAGCGGTGCAGAGCGTGATTGACGGTACCTGGGATGGAAGCAATTATTATGGCGGTATGAATGAAAATCTGGTAGGGATTACGTCACTTGCTGATTTTTGCACGGATGGAACACAGGAGGCTGTGGATACTGCAAAAGAAGATATTTTATCCGGGAAAAACGGTGTGTTTGACGGTGTGATTGAAACAAATACCGGAGAAACAGTTGGTGAAGAAGGAAAGACGCTGGATGATGCCACAATTACAGGTGGAATCAACTGGTATTTTAAAACCGTTGAAGTGGTAGAATAGGGGGCATATATGAGTATACGAAAGAAAATTCTTGCAACCAGCATAGGACCGGTGCTGGTATTAGGGGTAATTACCCTGCTTTTTATGCTTACGATGGTTAAAAGCTCCCTGATGGATGAGGTACAGGATGCATTAAAAGGTACCGCGGCAGCCACCCTTGCCGCCTATGACCAGAATACCGGGGATTATCTGGAAAGTACCAATGGGGATATCTGGAAAGGAAGCTACAACATATCCAAATCGGAAAATCTGGTGGACCGGATCAAAGAAAATACCGGAATGGATGTGACCTTTTTTTACGGAGATCAAAGAATCATGACCTCGGCACTGGATAAAAACGGCGATCGTATTCTCGGCTCCAAAGCGGGGGAGCGTGTGGTCAGCCAGGTTCTCAAAGGGAAAAAGTCGTATTTTAGTAAAAACGTTTCACTGGATGGGACGCGCAACTATGGATATTTTACTCCGGTATACCAGAATGGAAGTTCGGATGAAGTCGTAGGCATGGTCTTTGTCGGTACCAACAAGGCGAAAAAAGATGCCGTGGTGAATAAAATTCTTGGGATGATTATGTCTGCCATGCTTGCAGTGATGTTTTTATGTATCGTTGTGGCAATGCGTATGGCAGCTTCGATCAGTAAAAATATCAAAAACAGTGTGGCTGTTGTTGGAAAACTTGCAGATGGAGATTTGAATGTGTGGGTAGATGAAAAACTCTTAAAACGTAAGGATGAGATCGGGGATCTGTCCCGTGGAACCATGACGCTGAGGGATGCCATGAAATCTGTTATCCGGGATATCTCGGCAAATGCCACACAGCTGCTTTCAACGTCACAGATTCTGGGTACGGCGGCGGACAATACCAATGGTACAATGTCACAGGTACAGCAGGCGGTCAGCCTTGTAGTGGATAATTCCAGTGAGCAGGCGAAAAATTCGAGAAATACTTCGGATCATATGAAAATTATGGGCGAGAATATCACGGAAACTACAGCAGAGGTACAAAATCTGGATCAAAATGCCACATTTATGCATTCCTCCAGCGAAAATGCTTCCGCAACGCTGGAAAAACTCTGTGGGATCAATGAACAGGTGGAGCAGATGCTGGCACAGGTTCAGCAGCAGACCAACCGGACAAACGATTCTGTACAGAAGATCCAGCAGGCCACAACCATCATTTCCTCCATTGCAGAGGAAACCAATCTGTTGAGCCTGAATGCCTCTATTGAAGCTGCCCGGGCGGGAGAAAGCGGCCGCGGATTTGCTGTGGTGGCAGGACAGATTAAAAAACTTGCAGAGCAATCGGATCAGTCGAGCCAGGAAATTGAGCAGATAGCGTCAACGCTGATCAGGGATTCTTCCCTTGCTGTGGAAAGTATGCAGAGTATGCAGCAGATTATTACCAGCCAGAGTGAGAGCATGGCAGAGACGCAGAATATTGTAAAAGAAGTGCTGGGCGAAATTAACAGTTCCATGCAGAGCATCAAACAGATCAAAGCAAGTACCCAGAGACTGGAAGATTCCAGAAATGAAGTTGTTCAGGCAGTTGGGGAATTGTCCGGAATTGCGGAAGAAAATGTGGAAAGCACGAAAAAAACCTACGATGGAACACAGGAAGTTGTAGAAACGTTCCAGCAGGTATATGTAAGTGCCGAGCAGCTGCGGGAGATTTCCGATAAACTGGTAAAGGGAATCGGGTATTTCCATATTTAAAGCTGAATAGTTACGAAAAAAGAATATAATGTAAACGGATCATACCTGTGGAAATTTTTCCACAGGTATTTTTGTGTCATGAATCTGCTATTAAAGCATGGAATTTGATATGCAACATTATAAAATATCCTTAAAATAAAAGAAAACGCAAATATGGGAGGAAATACATGAATTTTGGATATTTTGATGATAAGAAAAGAGAGTATGTAATTACACGCCCGGATACACCGGCACCGTGGGCCAATTATCTGGGCTCCCCGGAATATGGTGCATTGATTTCGAATAATGCAGGTGGATACAGTTTTGCCAGATCCGGTGCAAACGGGAGAATTCTGCGTTATATCTTTAACCAGTTTGACCAGCCGGGACGCTATATTTATCTGAGGGATAACGAAAGCAAAGATTACTGGTCAGCATCCTGGCAGCCGGTGGGAAAGGATCTGGACCGTTATAAAAGTGAATGTCATCATGGCACAGCATATACGAAGATGTTTGCAGATTACAGTGGAATCCATTCCGAAGTCTGCTATTATGTACCGCTGAACGAGACGTATGAAGTGTGGCATCTGAAAGTAACCAATGCGTCAGAGCGTACAAGGGAGCTGACGATTACCGGTTATGCAGAGTTTACGAACAATAACAATTATGAACAGGATCAGGTGAATCTGCAATATTCACAGTTTATTACCAGTACCGTGTTTGAGAAAAACCGGATTCGCCATATCATTCATGGAAATCTCGACTGGGTAAAGGAAGGGGAAGAAGTAGATAACAAACTTGCCATCTCCCGATTTTTTGCACTGGCAGGGGCGCCGGTTGACAGTTATTGTGGGGATAAAGAATCATTTCTTGGACGTTATCATGGATATCACAATCCGGCAGGCGTAGAAAATGGAACGCTGTCCAATGAAATGTGTTATAACGAAAATGGATGTGGCGCACTTGATACGGTGATGATTTTGCAGCCGGGAGAAACAAAAGAGATCGCATTTCTTGTGGGAATGAAGGAGTCCGATGAGGCAGAGAACATCTGTATGCGCTATGAGGACGTGAAAGCACAGTGTGAGAAGGAACTGAAAGAACTGATCGGCTACTGGCATGAAAAACTCGAACATTTTCAGGTACATACACCAAGTCCGGAATTTGATACGATG
>OGYK01001037.1_pt1 | contig 21362 bp, 20 predicted proteins | sample 1576501 | NCBI WGS metagenome assembly OGYK01 (sample SAMEA3541530, study PRJEB24748) | human gut metagenome | biome: human gut; feature: human-associated habitat; material: faeces | place: China | collected 2012
AAAGTATTTTATGTATTGTTCATGGATTGGGAAGATATGCATATTCGTTACAATGATAAATTTACAAGATAAAATATTGCAAAAAACAGAGCGTATAATCTATTTTCATATAATGTTTATATCGGCAAGCTCTCCACAAAAAAAGAAACCACCATGCTCCTCACACAGTGGTTTCTTTATTTTACACTTTTATTTTCTATTTACTTGTCTAGCCTTCTAATACTTCTATAAGTTCTTCCGGCTTTGCAATTATGCTCTTTGGCTTCAGGCTTTCCAGCAATTCTAAGTCTCTAAAACCCCACTGGCATAGTACACAGTCAAGCTGTGAGTTGTCTGCTGTGGCTTTGTCTACGTCGGAGTCTCCCACGTAGATTGACTCAGCCTTTGTGCTGTCAAGTTGTTCAAGTGCTAAGTTTACTTCATCAGGTGCCGGTTTCTTGCCAATGCCACCAGCTTCGTTTTCGCCAATTGCCACGTCGATATATTTCTTAAAATATATTTCATTTAACTCTGACACTGCACACTGAGCCTTGTTTGAAACAATTGCCATCTTGTAGCCCTTGTCCTTTAGGCTTTTTAACAAATCCAATATTCCGGGATATGCGTCAGTCTTTATCTGGCAATGTGCCTGATAGTATTCCATAAAAGTTTCATAGGCTTCCTCAAACTTAGGATTGTTCAAGCCATCAGGTACGGAACGCTCCACAAGCTTCTTAATTCCATTTCCAACATCCATTCTAACTCTGTCTATTGTATGTTCTTCCCAGCCAAACTTTCTAAGCACATAGTTAACTGCATCTGCCAAGTCTTCTAATGTGTTTAACAATGTTCCATCCAAATCAAAAACTACTGTACTGTACTTTTTCATTTCAATCATCTCCTTGCTAAACAATATTACTGTCTTACTTTAATATGAACTTCTCTTAACTGCTGTTCGGTTACTTCTCCAGGTGCTCCACACATAAGATCCTGTGCATTACCATTCATTGGGAATGGAATAACTTCACGAATGTTTTCTTCATCACGAAGAAGCATAATCATACGGTCAACACCAGGTGCCATTCCTGCGTGTGGTGGTGCACCAAACTGGAATGCATTGTATAAAGCCCCGAATTTTTCCTTTAAGTCTTCTTCTGTATAGCCTGCAATTTCAAATGCCTTAACCATAATCTTCATATCATGGTTTCTAACAGCACCTGATGAAAGTTCTACACCGTTACATACAATATCGTACTGGTATGCAAGAATTTCTTCAGGATCCATTGTTTCAAGAGCTTCCAGTCCACCCTGTGGCATTGAGAATGGGTTATGAGTAAATTCCATCTTCTTTGTTTCCTTGTCATATTCATACATTGGGAAATCATTGATATAACAGAACTTAAATGAGTTCTTTTCAATAAGGTCGAGTCTTTCGCCTAATGCTGTACGAATCTGACCTGCATATAAAGCAGCATTCTTTTCATTGTCAGCAATAAAGAAGATTGTGTCTCCAACTTCAAGACCAGCTGTTTCTCTGATTTCTTCCTTCATGTCATCAGGAATAAACTTATCGATTGGTCCCTTGTATGATTTGTCTTCCATTACTTCTAAGTAACCAAGTCCACCCATACCAATGCTCTGTGCAAACTTAAGTAATTTCTCGTGGAATCCCTTAGACATATCTGCGTGAACCTTAATAGCTCTTACTGTCTTTCCGTGGAATGGCTTAAATGTACATCTCTGGAAAAAGTCTGTAAGGTCAATGATTCTTAATGGGTTTCTAAGGTCAGGCTTATCTGAACCAAATTCAAGCATAGCCTGTTTATAACTGATAATAGGGAATGGAGCCTGAGTAACTTCATATCCTTCAGGTGCAAACTTATTAAATGTGTCCGCTAAAACTTTTTCACCTACTCTAAAAACATCTTCCTGAGTTGCAAAACTCATTTCAAAGTCTAACTGGTAGAATTCTCCAGGTGAACGGTCTGCTCTTGCATCTTCATCTCTAAAACATGGTGCAATCTGGAAATACTTATCAAAACCTGACACCATTAATAACTGCTTATACTGCTGTGGTGCCTGTGGTAATGCATAAAACTTTCCTTTAAACTTTCTTGAAGGAACGATATAATCTCTAGCTCCTTCAGGTGATGATGCACAAAGGATAGGTGTCTGGATTTCTAAGAATCCCATTTCTACCATTTTTTCTCTTAAATATGAAATAACCTTTGAACGAAAAATCATATTGTCTTTAACCTTTGCATTTCTAAGATCTAAATAACGATATTTAAGTCTTACATCTTCACGTGTTTCCTTTGAAGTCATAATTTCAAAAGGTAACTGTTTATATACTTTTCCTAAAATATCTACGCTTTTTGCTTCTAATTCAATTGTTCCTGTTGGAATCTTTGGATTGTATGTTTCTTCGTCTCTGTGTTCAATTGGTCCCTCTACTGAAATACAATCTTCCTTGTTTAATCCTTCAAGAAGAGAAGTGTCACGCATTACAACTTGCATAACTCCATACATATCTCTAAGGTCAATAAAAGAAACTCCGCCGTGGTCTCTGATATTCTCAATCCAACCGGCAATTCTTACTGTTTCGCCAACATTCTTTTCTGAAATGTTGTCCATTGTTACGTCACGATAAATGTTATTTGTGTTCGTGTTCATTAGTTTTCTCCCTTCAAAAATACGAGTATCCGATTTCAATCAGGACTTAAACTCAAAAAGAGTTCATTTGCGAATTCTCTCGCTAAGACTTAAGCAACAAAAAAGGCCCGTCCCAAAACGAAATCGTTTCAGGACGAACCATAAATATCTTTAAGTCCGCGGTACCACCTGATTTACTGCTCTGCAGCCACTCATCGGTTTAAAAACCTGCTGTTTATCGTTCAGCTACGGCTCACCTACTAATCAAATATCAACTCTTCTAATATTACTACCTATCAAAAGTGCTATCTAAACAACTATTAAATTCAACTTTCGGATTGCAGCTCTAAAGTGTTATTCACATTAATTCATTCTACAGTACTTCCACCTACGCCTGCTCTCTGAAAGCGATAATTAATGCTACTTCTCTTCGTCGTCGCCATTAAAACTGATTATATTATAAGAAAAAACACTTGTCAAGCAAACTTAAACACCTACAGCTATAAGAATCAGATTAACCAGAAAAGCTATTATCCAAGCTATTCCACACTGTAATGCCACAACTCCAATAGCCCATTTTCCACCCAGTTCTCTTTTAACTGATGTAATAGCTGCAACACATGGAGTGTAAAGTAATGTGAAAACAAGAAATACTATTGCACTATGTGTATCAAACATTGTTGCCACAGGACTTCCTCCTAAAAGCACTGTCATAGTACTTACAACACTTTCCTTTGCTGTAAATCCTGTTATAAGGGCTGTTGATGCTCTCCAGTCTCCAAATCCCAGTGGTGCAAATATTGGTGCGATAACACCACCTATTAATGCAAGAATACTATCTTTAGAATCAGACACTATATTAAATGTAATGCTAAATGTCTGAAGGAACCATATAATAAGTGACGCTATGAATATAACTGTAAAGGCTCTTGTTATAAAATCCTTAGCCTTGTCCCATATAAGTCTTAACACACTTTTAGCTCCCGGCATTCTATAGTTTGGAAGTTCCATAACAAAAGGAACCGGTTCACCTTTAAACTTAGTTTTGTCTAATACTAATGCGTACAATATTGCAACTATTATTCCCGTAAAATAAAGACCAATCATTACTATTGTTCCATTTTGTGGGAAGAATGCTGCAGTAAAAAACGCATAAATTGGAATCTTTGCCGAACAACTCATAAACGGTGTCAGCATAATAGTCATCTTTCTATCTCGCTCTGAAGGTAAAGTTCTTGTTGCCATAATAGCAGGAACTGAACAACCAAAACCTATAATCATAGGTACAAAACTTCTTCCTGATAAACCTATTTTTCTTAAAAGCTTATCCATTACAAAGGCAATTCTTGCCATATATCCACTATCTTCCAACAATGATAGGAAGAAAAACAAAACAACTATGATAGGTAAAAAACTTAAAACACTACCTACCCCTACGAAAATTCCGTTAATAACTAGTGACTGCAAAACTTCATTAACATTAGCACTGACCATTGCACTGTTGCATAAATCACTTAAATAACTTATTCCCATATCCATAAGTGCCTGAAGTCTGTTTCCTATAACACCAAATGTTAACCAGAAAATCAATGCCATTATTACTGCAAAAGCTGGAATTGCTGTATATTTTCCTGTAAGGATTTTGTCTATTTTTTGACTTCTTAAATGCTCTTTACTCTCCCTTGGTTTTACAACAGTTGACTTGCATACCTTGTCTATAAATGTAAAACGCATTTTTGCAAGGGCTGAAAGTCTATCCATTCCACTTTCATTTTCCATCTGAACAATAATATGTTCAATCATTTCTTTTTCATTTTGATCAAGCTTTAAACGATCAATTATATCTGTATCGCCTTCTATTATTTTGCTTGCTGCAAATCTAATAGGCACCAAATTGCTATGTGCATGATCATCAATAAGATGCATAATAGAATGAATGCATCTATGAACTGCACCATGGTCTTCTCCATCAGCATCACAAAAATCCATTCGTCCCGGTCTTTCTCTATGAACTGCCACATGCATAGCGTGTTCAATTAATTCATCTACACCTTCATTCTTTGCTGCAGAAATAGGTATAACCGGAATTCCAAGTGTTGCCTCTAGCTTATTAACATCAATTGTTCCACCATTAGCAGTTACTTCATCCATCATATTGAGAGCGAGAACCATTGGTATATCAAGCTCTATTAACTGCATTGTAAGATACATATTTCGTTCTATGTTAGTTGCATCTACAATGTTAATAATTCCCCGTGGTCTGTCATTTAAGAAATACTCTCTTGATACTATTTCCTCGCTTGTATATGGAGACATAGAATAAATTCCAGGGAGATCAATAACCATTGTATTCTCCTGACCTCTTATCTGACCATCTTTTCTGTCTACCGTTACTCCCGGGAAATTTCCCACATGTTGATTAGAACCGGTTAACTGATTAAACAAAGTAGTTTTTCCACAGTTCTGATTTCCAGCCAGTCCAAAAGTAATTAACTGACCTTTTTCTATTGTTTCCCCACGCTGTTTTACGTGGTAAATTCCTGATTCACCAATATGAGGATGGTTAGTAAAATTAGAAGATTTATGATTTTTTGTATCTTCTTTTCTGTTTTCACTTTTATCAGACAATTCTATCTCAATTTTTGCCCCATCATCTTTTCGAAGAGTTAATTCATATCCCCAAATTCTATATTCTATAGGGTCACCCATAGGTGCAGCCTTCATATATGTAATCTCAGTTCCCTGTATTAATCCCATATCAAGGAAATGTTGACGTAATTGACCGCCTCCACCTACCTGACGTATTATTCCCGTCTGTCCCTGTTTCAAATCTGAAAGTCTCATAATGTAATATGCCTCCTAGCCCTGTAACCTTAATGCGTTTCTATGGCTACTTGCTTTTTCCTACACTGGTGTAAATACACTCCAATTAGGATTATGCTGATTGTAACCTGATTTACACTCTCACAATCCCTCACGGATATTATTCATTATAGACCATATCGAGAATTTTTATCAATAAGTTTCTTGTTTATTCGACAATAATTTTTCCATTACTGTACTTTATTATTCCGCATTCATTCTTGAATTAAATGCCTCATCCCATTTATCTTTATCGTCAATGTATTTCTGATTAAGCCAGTCAATGCACTGGTCCACGCCTTCGTGAGTATAAGGAAACTCCACTTTCTCCTTATTTTCATCCTTAGTATTTTCAAAATTATATGGCTCAGGATAAACGAATACGCTAATATTTTCTTTGTCATAAGTTTTCATAAAAAATCTCATTCCCTTATAACTTCCTGAAAAACCTGCTCCTGCCAAACCATTAAAAGGTACACCCATCTTTGTAATCATTACTGTTCATCCTTTCTATAATCTGCCACATCCTGCTTAAACTTCTTCCACGCATCCTCATGAGTAACAAAATACCTTGGACACTCTTTTCCTGTAATGTCATAATGCCTTATAACGTCCCCATCTTCCAGTCCACACTGATCCTCTAACCAAGCCACAAGCTTAACCAATGACTTGTATGTCTTCTTGTTAAATTTTCCCGTATCATCAGGATGACAAACCTCTATTGAAATAGTGTCATTGTTTCGCCAATTACTTGCTGCAGACATTTCAGACAAAGGAATACATTGAATAATCTCTCCCTTTAAACCCACAACAAAATGGGAACTGACATTAGACTGGTCCCCTGCATAAAAATTTCTATTTTGTTCTGCCGTACTTCCCGGATTGCCAACATAGTGAACCACAATATCCTTTACGGAACTTAGCTTTTCACCGCTTCTTGAAGTGCCGTCCACCTCAATAATTTCCGACTTAATCCAGTCCGGCATTTCAATCTCATCCAGTTTTACAACTTTCTGTCTGTTAATAAAGTACCTTGCCCCTATAAGTGCCACTGCGGCAACTGCCACAATTAAAAGAAAAATAAATATTTTCTTTAATAAGCTTTTCTTCTTTTTTCTTCTTCTGTTTTTCATTTTATTCTCCGTTGTTATTTACACAACATAAGAATTGTTAAGTACTAACATTGTCCTAAAACTTTTATTGCCCCATGATGTAGAAACCCAACCATCATATTTTTCTGCAACTTTTTCAACGCTTTCAATTCCTACGCCGTGAATATTTCCGTCTTTCTTTGTTGTAAGCAACCTGTCACCTTGCCTTACTATCTCCCCACTAAATGAATTTTCTATCTTTATTATAATAAAACTTCCGTCATTTTGCATATACATTTGAACTTTTATTTTCTTTTCGTCACTTTTCAGTGCTGCTTCATATGCATTTGAAATCAAATTACTAACCATTGCTACAAGATCCATAGACTCAACACACTCAATATTAAAACCCGGTTCAACGAAAATGTTAAATTCTATATGATTGGTTTTAGACTTATCATAATATTCGCTTAAAATAGTATTAAGTATAGAATTCGTACTATATTCAATAAGCTCACCCTCTTCATATTCGGTCAAAACAGAATCCATAATGTTTATTGCTTCATCTTTATTATCCTGTTCTAACAATCCATACACAGTCCTCATATAATGATTTGAATTATGTAATAATTCCATATACTTATCATTTGCCTGATTAATCTTCTTATAATTTTCAAGCTCCATTTCCTGCATAAGAACTGTACGCTTATTAATTTCTCTTTCCATACAAAGTTTTGCATATCTGTTATAGGCATAAAATGCTGTTCCATTTCCTGCCATAAGCAGAATACAAAATATTGCAAGGCAGTATTTTGCTAAAGTTACATTTCCAAAATCAATATTGCAAAAAGCTATGGAAAACATAATTCCAATACTCGACAACGGCAAAACCATATAGAGCATAAATGTTGCCCCATCCATATTTGTTCCTTCTTTTGTCACAAACTGTTTAATAACGGCAAACACCATAAGAGTAATTATTTTTACAATTACAGTTAACCTTATGGCTGAAGGTTCATACATCATACTGCTTTCAATTAACTGCTGGGATGTTACACTTAACGCTCCCACAACAATTAATTCTGTTCCCATAAGAACTACCGTGCCTATGAAAGTTCCAAATATTTTTTTGTATATGTTTCCACTAAAACCTACTACAGCTAACACAAAATACATAGATGGTACAACTGACAGATTTAATACTGTATTATTAAAGCTATTAATTGCAAAAATAATTAATGCAAAACATAATACTATAAATATATTTCTCTTTTTTCCTTTATTTTTATAGCCTAAAAAGGCATCATAAAAATCAGATAGCATCCATATTTCAAATATACACACCAATAAATGGAAAATCAAAATCAACGTTTTCATTCTATTCTCCCCTACCTATATTTTCTCTCAAAATACTCTGTAACCTGTTTTCTTAAATTCTTAATCTTCGTTCTTGAAACTGATAAAACCTGACCATCAACTAATTTTAGTTCCTCAGAGCAAAGCTTTTTTACATATTTCAAATTAACAATATAGCTGTTATGTGCATAAGCGAAATTACTTTCCTTAAACAATTCATACAAAAAACCTAAACTCTTTTTACAGGAATATACTTTTTCTACCAGACCAACTTTGTTTAACGTATGTACTTTTGTTCCTCTCTTAGAAATTTCAATATACATAATTTCATTAGCATACACCTGGACCTGACTTCTTTCTCCCCGACATACAATCGAAGGCTCATCTTTATTGTTCGTTAAATATTCAAAAATTTCTTTAAACTCACTTACCATTCTCTCTCTTGAATATTCCTTTAATAAAAATCTAAAAGGCGAAACTTTAATATTCTCCGGAGATGGTTTAAAATATCCTGAACAGAAAACTAAAGTTGTACTTTTATATCTTTTTCTAAGTTCAACAGAAACCTGATTTCCGTCTGTTTCACCCATTTGAATATCCAAAACAACTAAGTCCAAATCCCCACGTTCATCTATGTCAAAAAGAAATTCCTCACCTGACAGATATTCAAAAAACTTTACATCTTCCGCATATCCTAATTCCTTAATTATATCTTCAACGTACTGTATAAAATTTTTGTCATCATCACATATTGCAACATTAAACATTATCTTATTCCACTCTTTATCTATCTGTTTTTTGTTTCGCTCATAGTCTGAGCTACCGCTGCGATTACTATAACAATATGAGTATACAACATTATAGTGGAAAATTGATAACTTTTGTAAACAAAAAATACAACTAACAAACAACATTGTACTAACCATATAATAAATGAAACTTTTTTATATTTTTTTAATTCATTTTGCGATAATTTTTTGTTAGGATTCTGTGTTGGTATTATAAAAATAAGTGCTAAAAGTGTTATTATTTCAAAAATTACGTATACTATTTCTTTGGTTATGCATAATTTTTCAATACAAATTAGCATTATGACTATCATCAAATTAGATAAAATCGCACATTGCCAAAATTCTTTTGCATGCCAGCCTCCTGCAAAACTTCTAAACGGAATAACTGCAAGAAGAAAAAGTCCTACCGCAAGCCACTTACCTGTTATTAAACAAATTATTAAAGCTATGGCTATATTGATTAATTTCTCAAAAAATAGCGTGTATCCGTATCGATACACGCTACCTTCTTCCTCTTTGATTTTTCCGGAAGCGATTTGGCAATCCACAATATGATTGGTTAACTTTTCAATCATATTATTTTACCTTTTTAAACTTGCTTGCCTGTTCTGGAAATTCAGGCTGATGAACAATCCATGCGCAAGCTGTGTTAGCACTCTGAATAACTAACATTAAAGCCATACAGTTTGCTAAAACTCCTAATTTAGAAATTAATTTCTTCATAATCTTTGTTCCTCCTTCTTATTTATTTACAACCCCTTATCTTTAAAAGAATTGGATGTATTGACTTTTCTATATATTTAAGTTTTTCCGAAAAGTACTGTCAGATGTGTTCTTCTTTTGTAATCTGTATGCTTCCCCATATATACAGATGAGTCCGATTTCTCCATATACCTTTTAAGTGCGTCATAGTTTTGCATCTTATATTTTTGCCATTATATTTGAGTCATTTTTTGGCATTTCCTAATTCCTTATTCCTAATTATTTAAATTAATATCTTATAAATACCTTTACTACCTTAAACACTGATTTAGTACTTTCCGCTATTTCATTTTTACCCCTACTTCAGTTGCAGTGCCTTCCCGACGTTCTAATTTAATTTTCCGCTCCATTGAACGCCCAGTACTTTTTTAATGTATTTTCAAACATTTCCTGCACAGAACTGTTAGTCATTCTTATAGCACTAAGTTTCCTATTTGTACGCAAAGTGGCAAAAATTGTATGTTTTTTGGGCGATTTTTACAGTTTCTAGGTACTTGATAAAGTTTTGGAAATGTGCTCAGGAGATTTTTGGGAAGGGATTGTCGGTTTGGTTTTAGGGAATTGGCGACGAAAAATTATTGATATTTTTTAACATTTATTGATATAGCATATATGTATTCTATATTTTTATTCTGCCTAATGAAGCATAATAATGTATAACGAAAATGTCATTATAGTATGTCTGTCATAGAAATATTCTTATAATTAAATTTCATATTATTATTTTCTTTACATAAACTATAGTAATTATCTTGGAAAGTATGCTTATGTCATCTTCAGAAAGAATTCCACTTATGAAAAGAAGTATTTTCTGGCTTGTCATTCTTATTATGATAGCCGGTGCTACATATATTTACGAAAAAGATTTATTTAGCAACGGACTTGAAGCCATTACCGTTTCTACTAATGGCAAGAAGCTTCCAATTTACCGTGTTAACACTGACAAACCTATGGTTGCACTGTCTTTTGACGCTGCATGGGGAAATGAAGATACTCAGAAAATCCTTGATATTTTAAAGAAATATAAGATTAATGTAACTTTCTTTATGACCGGTGGCTGGGTTGAAAGCTACCCTGATGATGTAAAAGCCATAAAAGCAGCCGGACACGATTTGGGAAATCACAGCGAACACCACAAGCACATGCCACAGCTTAGCAACTCTTCCATTTGTGATGAATTAAACTCCGTAACCGAAAAAGTCGAAAAGCTTACTAACACTAAAATGTGTCTTTTCCGTCCTCCTTACGGTGACTACAACAATGCCCTCATTGAACAGGCGAAAAATTGTGGCTACTACACAATCCAATGGGATGTTGACTCTCTTGACTGGAAAAATTATGGCGTTGAACCAATTGTAAACACAGTTTTAAACCACAAATCACTAAGAAACGGCTCCATCATTCTTATGCACAACGGTGCTAAATACACCGCACAGGCTCTGCCTAAAGTAATAGAAGGACTGCAGGAAAAAGGCTTTCAGATTGTGCCGATTTCTAAATTAATATATAAGGACAATTATCATATGGAACCTGACGGAAGCCAGGTAAAAGATGGGGAATAGATTATTCTGTGTTAATTCTTATCCTTAATCCGATTAAACGGGGCTATCGCACCAGCAGCAGCCCCGTTTTGTATTATTCTAATGATTCAATTTTTATACTAAATATGTTATTGTTTCTTTTCCTCAAAGTATCTGTCAGCAATATACTCTGCTGATTCCGCCCAAAAAGCATTTTCCGTATTCTGCAATATCCCATATGTTTTAGAATTATAAAATAACCCCATAGCATCTTCAAAAGAAAGATTTAATTTTTTCTGTATTATTTTTATCACAGCTCTTATTTGTATTAAAACATTCATTGTAATATCTTTTCCATTAAATGTGTAAATCACTTCCATTATACTTCTCCCTTCTGACGAATCTCAGATGTTTTAATGCCCTTTTCGTGTGAAAAGATATCTGGTTGTTAACTTTACTATATCTAAGTCTTTCCACTGCTTCATTTGCTTTTAATATACCTGATATATACAATTGCACTGTTTCCATTGTATTATCATCAGCAACCGGTCCAATCACTACATCATAATCGTGCTGTAATTCACCTTTTATCCTGTTTTCTTTAATAAATTCTAACCACTCTATATTTAACGATTCAAACCTTTTAATCCTTAAATCATCTGCTTCCTCAAAAACAAATTGATAAACATAATTTCTACATTTAATAGTCATTGGTTCCAATGCTGACTCATCATCCCAATATTTACTATTACAATATTTTGCTCTATAAATATTATATCTATATAATTCTTCTCCTAATCCACTATATCCCTCAAGTTCAAACTGTGGACCCATTCCGAAATGTATTTCCGTTGCATCCTCCTTTGCCTTTCTTATTTCCGTTCTCCTATATATGTGATGATTTAATTGTATCATTAATCTGCCTATAATTATAGTTATTTTCACAAATTGTTTTTATGAATTACATTAATTTTTTTATCTACTAAAATCACTATTTTTAACACCTTTTATATGATACAATATTTTTAAAATATTATTTTAGGAGGTCCTTATGAGATATTCAATTCAAGGAGATACTCTTCCGGTTGTTGTTTGTGAACTTGACGCCGGAGAAAAAATTATAACAGAAGGTGGCGGTATGGCTTGGATGTCACCTAATATGAAAATGGAAACTACCGGAGGTGGCATTGGAAAAATGTTCGGAAGAGCCTTATCCGGAGATACTATTTTTCAGAATATTTATACTGCACAACAGACTAACGGCATGATTTCCATTGCATCATGTTTTCCCGGTTCCATTAAGGCTTTTGAAATTACACCTGGCAATGAGATTATTCTTCAGAAATCAGCCTTCCTTGCATCAGAGGCAGGTGTTGAACTTTCAATGCATTTTAGAAAGAAATTAGGTTCAGGGCTTTTTGGTGGTGAAGGCTTTGTTTTACAGAAACTGTCAGGTAATGGTATTGCTTTTGCAGAATTTGATGGCCATGTCATTGAATACGAATTACAGCCTGGTCAGCAGATTGTTATAGACACCGGACATCTTGCCGCTATGACAGCTACATGCCAGATGGATATTCAGACCGTTCCCGGTATAAAAAACATGTTCCTCGGTGGTGAAGGATTGTTTAACACTGTTGTTACAGGTCCCGGACGCGTATGGTTGCAGACAATGCCTATTTCTAATATGGCTGGTGCACTTCTACCATATCTGCCAACGTCAAATAAATAATTGAAATATTGGTATTCTTTTATTTAAGTATGTTTAACTAATAATTGCTTATGACTTTGACTACACTAATATGATAAAGAAATCCCCTAGCATAATGATTTCAACCACTATGCTAGGGGATTTTCTTGTTTTATTAGTATTTGTACCATATATGAATATTCTTCTCTGTATGGTACAGATTTTTCCTGTCGCTGAAGTTGAAGTACTCTTGCCTGTTGTTTTTGTATTAAATCTTTTATCTTAACTATTTGCCTTTGCCAAAGTACTCCAGTCTAATTTCAAAAATACCAGCTGGGTTTCTGTACCTTTTGAAATTCCTTCCATAATAGAACCAAAAACCTGAAAAAGAACATATCCGTCGTTTATTCCTTCCTTAATTAATGGAAACTTAACCTGACTTTGATAGTTTGTTCCATAAGAATCTTCAACAATAGTTCCTTTGCTGTTTTTCCTGTTTGTACATCATCACCTGAATATGTAAGATAATTAAGTTCTCCAAGGTAGCCTTTATAATTAACTACTCCAAGTCTGATTGTTAATGATTTGAATTTTATTTTTAATGTTGCCTTGCCATTTTTCACAAGGACTCCCAATGGCTTTTCAACTGCCGCATCACCCATTGATGGCTGTGTTTTTATTGACGCATAAACCATATTTGCCGGTATCTCATAATAACCGTCAGCGACCTGTGAGCCCTGAACTTTGTTATTGTTTCCTATTGGAATCTGAAAAAATGACACAACAAACATTATTGCCATCAAAATATATAAAGTTTTCTTCTTACATAATTTTCTCATATGCCACTCCTGATTTTAAAGATCTTATAAACAGAAGTAATCTTTATGGAATCCCCCATAAAGATTACTTCAAAGATTACTTCTGTTTAATCATTTTCTGATTATATTGATTAATTATTTACGTACTTTTGCAGCTTTCTTATTGCTCCAGTTTCCATAAACGATTCCATCTTTTGTTCTAATGTAAGCGCGTACCTGAACATAATATTTCTTGCCATTAGTAGCCTTTAATGTTGCAGCTGATACGTTCTTCTTAGTTGTAAATATTTTTGCCTTCTTAAAGTTCTTATTTGTTGCGTAACGAATCTGATATCCGTTTACTTTGCTAATCTTAATCCATTTAACTGAAAGTTTTTTCTTCTTTGAGTTCTTAACTGATTTAAGCTTAGCTGTTGCAACCTTTACGTCCTTCTTCACAGTTGTTGGCTGTACATTATTTGTTGTATTTGGCTGTGTTGTTGAAGGTTTTGTTGTTAGCTGTATTGAAGGTTTTGTTGTTAGCTGTGTTGAAGGCTTTGTTGTTAGCTGTGTTGAAGGCTTTGTCGTTGGCTGTGTTGAAGGCTTTGTCGTTGGTTGTATTGAAGGCTCTGTTGTTGATTCCTGAACTAACACAAGATTTGCAATGTGCATACTTAATGTTTCCAAATTACCATCAACAGCTTCCTGTGTTTCAAATCCTTCTTCCATGTAATATGAAATCACATTAAGTTCTGCTTCAACTTTCTTCCATGTATCTTCAGTGTACTTACTGCTGTCAAGGCTGTTAGCATATGCAACTCTTTCATTTAATTTTGTCAAATCAAGACCATAATTAACCTCATTTGGAATAGCCTTAATTGCTTCTTCCGCACTTGAAACTTCCTGACCTATAGCTGTCTTATCTGTAAGCTGTTCAATTTTTGCTATGCTTTCTTTAGCTATATTGTCTACTGCTGTTTTAGAAAGTCCTTTATATCCTACTTCTGAAATAGTTCTGTTAATGTATTTCTTTGCTTCTCTTACTGCTTCTTCAATAGTGTCATTCTGAGTTGTAAATACAGGTAATCCCCTGTTAATGTAAGCTTCTCTGCATTCATAATTTCCTGCATTTTCTCCCATTGCTGTCTTAAAGCCATCTGATGTAAACCATTCTTTATCTTTATATTCAATTTTTTCAATGCTTTCAGTTGTTGAATATGAAGCAACATTGTATAATGGTGTTCCTTCATTTGTTAATGAATATACATTGGTTAATGTTGCATCTTTTACTGTTCCAACTACGCTGCCTTTAAGTTTTTCACAATATACTTTTCCTCCATTATACGAATCCATCAATACTGTACTGGGACCTTTGATTTCTCCAACAATTCCACCTGCTACTGCTGAATCTGTATATGTATCATACAATGCTTTGATGTTTCCTGTATTGTAAACATTTTTAATATATGATACAGCACTGTAACCTGCCTCTTTGCGCATTAAAAAACTTCCTACTATTCCTCCTACCTTTGCGTAGCCAACTATCTCTCCTGTGTTGTAGCAGTTTGTTATTTCATCTTCATACCTCGTGCAAACATTAACCCTTCCTGCGATTCCCCCTGCATAATCTGTATGATATCCTACATTTCCTTCATTTCCACAGTTGTTGAAGGTTGAATAATATGCTTCTCCTGTTATTCCTCCCACATCTCCTTCTCCTATAATAAATCTATTATTTACAACGTTTCCTAAGTTTATGCAATTTTCCAGATTAGCAAATCTAACTGTCCCAAACATCCCGCCTGTGGTCTCGTTACCACTTACTTCAATGTTTGTTGTCACGTTTTTTACATTTGTATATTCAATCTCTGCTGCAATCCCACCTACTTTTGACCCTTTAGTTGTTACCTTTCCTTCCACTGTCAAATCTTTAATTTCGGCAGGATATTTTTTAGAATATCCCTTAATCTTTTTAAACAATCCCTGAAAGTCCCCATCATTAACATTAAGGTTGTAAATCCTGTGTCCGTTACCATTAAATGTTCCTGAGAATTTTGCAATTCTTGTCCATGGCTTGTTATTTAAATTAATGTCATCTGTAAGTTCAACGCTATATTTCGTATTGTCTCCATCGTTCGTTGTCCCCGATAACCATGCAAGTTCTGATGCATCGCTAATATAAAGTAAGTTGTTATTATCTTCATCTCTTTCAGGTTCTTTAACTGTTGTTCCGTCCCAAGCTGTTGAAGCACTCTCGACTACATTGATTGCATTACGCAATTTCTGTGCTGTTAAATGTACAGCTTTCTTTGCTCCCTCCTGCACTGTTGCATCAGCTTTTACATCACTATACATAAAATTAGTTGTTAAAGTTAATGTTAACACCAATGTTAATGCCATTACTTTTTTAAACCATTTTCCGGTTCTCTTCATTGTGTTCTCCTCCTAAATATTTTAGTTTGTTGTAATCTTTGTTAGTTGTCGCTAATCTGCATTTTTTTTAATGACTTTCTCCCCTTAAATTAAAAAATTAGGCTATCTACAGCTCAACTTGCTTATATCTGTACCATATTTGCATTTTCTTCTCTGTATGGTACAGATTCAAGATTTTCATTGACTATAATAATTGTTTCTGTCCACATACACCACAACATTTTCAATTATTCGATAATTTTGTGGTATATTTTTAATTTATGTCAACCAGTTTCTTATCTCTTTTTGTATGAATCAATAATTTTATACCACAACAATTGCAATATTTATACTAATTTGTGGTGTGAATTGTTTTATGTAAACCATATAATCACATATTTTATCTAAATTTTGCCTTTACACACCACAACAATATTGAATTATCTAATAATTTGTGGTATTCCTTGTTTTTCTGGTTTAAATAACTTTAATCCAAATCATTATTGATTTACATAACTTCAAAACTCAACTTGCCCAAATCTTAACAGCTCTCCAAGTCTCAATTTCTGATAAAATTGTCTTTCAATCTTTTACCAATTTCATCTCGCATCTACTCTGCCACTTCTTTTCCTGCTGTAAGCACTTTTATGCCCACAACTGTTGCTACCATAAGTATAATTCCAATTGGAAGTGCCAGCCAGCCAAGTCCTGCTGCTTTCTGCAACGCACCTGCGATAATGTATGTGATAAATGAAATAACTGCAACTGTTACAGCGTAAGGTATCTGTGTTGATACATGGTTTGTATGTTCGCACTGCGCTCCCGCTGATGACATAATTGTTGTATCTGAAATTGGTGAGCAGTGGTCGCCACATACTGCACCTGCCATACATGCTGAAATGGCAATAATCATCATTGCAGGATCAGTTTTCTGGAACGCCTGAACAACAATAGGAATAAGGATACCAAATGTTCCCCATGAAGTACCTGTTGCAAAAGCAAGTCCACAACCTACAACAAATATAACTGCAGGAAGGAATATTGCAAAACCTGTTGCACTATGCTTCATAATTCCACCAACATATTCTGCTGCACCAAGGCTGCTTGTCATATTCTTCAATGTCCATGCAAAAGTAAGAATAAGAATTGCAGGTACCATAGCCTTAAATCCTTCAGGCAAACAATCCATACACTTCTTGAAGCTTAAAATTCTTCTTACAACATAAAATACAATAGTAATCATTAATGCAAAAATACTTCCGATAGCAAGTCCAACTGAAGCATCACTTTCAGAAAATGCCTTAACAAAGCTTGTTCCTTTAAAGAATCCACCTGTATAAATCATACCAATAATACAACAAATAATAAGAGTAACTACAGGAACTACAAGGTCACAAACCTTGCCTCTCTTTTCTTCAACCTGTTCTTCCTCTTTGTAAGTCTTCTGACCTGTTGTAAACAAGTCTCCTTTTGCTGCATTGGCTTCATGCTTAGCCATTGAGCCAAAATCAACTTTTAACAATACTATTGAAATCATCATAACAATAGTAAGCAAAGCATAATAGTTGTATGGAATTGACTTAATAAATACTACAAATCCATCCTGACCTTTTACGAAACCTGTTACCGCTGCAGCCCATGAAGAAATAGGGGCAATAATACAAACAGGTGCTGCTGTTGCATCAATCAGATATGCAAGTTTTGCTCTTGAAACATTATGCTTATCTGTTACAGGTCGCATGACACTACCAACTGTAAGGCAGTTAAAATAGTCATCTACGAAAATAAGACAACCAAGCGCAATAGTTGCAAGCTGAGCACCAACTCTTGTTTTGATATGTTTAGATGCCCAATCACCAAAAGCTGCTGAACCACCTGCTGTATTCATAAGTGCAACTATTGTTCCAAGAACAACAAGGAATACTAATATTCCCACATTATATGCGTCAGATAGTGAACCGATTATTCCGTCCTCTAATACATGTTCAATTGTTCCCTCAAATGAGCCTCCTGAATAAAAAATTCCACCAATTACAATTCCAATAAATAATGAACTATAAACTTCCTTTGTAATAAGTGCTAATGCTATGGCTACCAGTGGTGGAACCAGTGCCCAAAATGTTCCAAACAACTGTGGAACATACTTAGCCTCTTCGTCGGCACCAAAAACTGTTGTTCCAATAAGAACAACAAACATTAAAGTAAGTACCGCGATAATTCTTTTGTTTCCTCGTTTCATTTTTTCTCCCTTTTCTTATATTTATTACAGTGTCTCAAAATCTCATCCCAACTGTGCTTTCACAATAGTCGGACTTTTTAACACTTTAATATTTTAATATTTTTGTTTTATTTTTCAAGAATAAACTTCTCGATAACGTGAGCTATTCCATCTTCATTATTAGATTTTGTAATGTAATCTGCGTTCTCCTTAACCACGTCTGTAGCATTGGCCATAGCAACACCAACGTGTGCGTACTTAATCATTGTAAGATCATTAAATCCGTCACCACAGGCAATGGTATTCTCTTTTGGAATTCCAAGATGATTAATAAGAACTTCTATTGAATGTGCTTTATCAATTCCCATTGGCAATGCTTCTATAAAGAATGGCTCTGAACGATATATGCTTATTCTTCCCTCAAACTTCTTTGAGAGAATCTTTTCATGTTCTGCTGCAATCTCGCCCGGTGCCGTTAACAGACATTTGTTAGGATTGTAATCAACATACTCAACAAGATTTTTCTCTTTAAGAGGCAACTTGTTAATAAATGATTCCAATTCAATATATTCATCTATTGGAGTTCCAACAACAATGCTATCGTCATCATAAGTAATAAGACCGATTTTGTTCTCTGTTGCATAATCAACTAATTCAGGAATATATTCTTTTGATAATGCATTCTCATAAATAACTTCCTTTGTTTTCCAGTTGATTACTTTTCCTCCATTAAAAGAAAGAACATATCCACCGTACTTATCAAGCTCAAGTGTTTTTGCAACCTGTGCTACTCCCGGCGTTGGGCGTCCTGATGCAAGCGCCACAATATGTCCTTCTTCCATTATTTGCTTCAATGCCTTTAATGTTTTAGGTGTAACTTTTTTGTCATCATTTGTAAGAGTTCCATCTAAATCTAAAAATAATACTTTTCTATCCATGCTTTATCTCCTGTTTTGTAAAATTTATTAAAGGTTTAGCCACCCATAATTTTACCATAAAAATTAAAACATACAAATAGTTTTATATAGTTAGTTTTTGGCATTAAAATATTTAATTTTTTTAGTTTATATTCCGTAATAATTATTTATATTAACAATAGTTAATTATCCCATATATTTATTTAATTTTCATTCACGGTATTCATTCAACATCCTTAGGTGTTGTATTTCTGTATATGTACATAACTGCTCCGAAATATCCCGGTATAACAGCTACGTAACCAATAATTACAGCCAATGTTATATAAGATATTTTACAAAAAATTTCCAATACAACACAAAATATTGTTGCCACAAGTATCCAAAACATAACACTTATAGCCATATATAAACTTTTTTTGTTTACCTTTGTTAAATGGTTTAGTTCTGAAGATATAAGCCACAATTTTTCATAAATTGTATGCATAAAATCAACCTTCTTTCTTTAATCTGCAATAAACCTAACTTAATTCTAGTCAATTGCATATTTATCTTTGTTCTGTGTATAAACCTGATAGAATTTACTTCCCGGATTTTTATCTATTTCACTGCTGTATGCATGAAGTCCAAGACTGTCATGGTCAATTTCCTCAACACATCCTGCAATGTTAGAACAATGGTCTGATATTCTTTCCAAAGAAGTAAGAATGTCTGTCATTATAAATCCCTGCTCAATTGTGCACTTACCATTTTTTAATCTGTCAATATGTCTCTTCTTCAACTGGTGTTTCAAATGGTCTATTACTTCTTCCAATGCCTCAACAGTTAATGAAGCATCCATATCATTATTTTCAAAAGCTGTCTGTGACTGATTCAAAATATCTTTTACTGCATTAATTAAAACTTTTAATTCTTTTCTTGCATTTTCTGAGAAATGTAATTTTTTATCATGAATTTCTTCTGCTGACTTTGCTATTCCTACTGAGTGGTCTGAAATTCTTTCAATGTCTCCGATGATGTGTAATAACTCACTTACGCTCTTGCTGTCACTTTCACTTAAGTCTCTTGTACTGATTCTTACAAGATAGGTTCCTATCTTATCCTCGTACTTGTCCACTTCTTCTTCGTACTCTTTAACCTTGTCTATTACTTTTGAATCGTACTCACTTAAAATGTCACAGGCACAGCTTACTCCTTCGATTGTTTTTTCAAACATTTCCATTACAACTTTTTTACATCTGTCAATTGCAATTGCAGGTGTTGTCATAAGACGTTCATCAAGTAACTGTAATGATTCTTTCTTTTCTGCATCTTTTATAATGATACATGCAAGTTTTTCCAACTGGTTTGCAAATGGGAATAATAACAATGTACATAAAATATTAAATGTTGTATGAACAATTGCTATTCCAAGCTGATTTGCTGAATCACTTATAAATGGAAACTGTATAATTGAATTTAATAGGCAGAATACTGCAAGCCATACTGCTGTTCCGATTATGTTAAATGATAAATGAACAACTGCTGTTCTCTTTGCGTTTTTGTTTGCTCCAAATGATGAAATAATTGCTGTTACACAAGTTCCGATATTCTGTCCCATAATGATAGGAATTGCACTTCCGTATGTTACTGCTCCTGTTGAAGCCAATGCCTGAAGTATACCTACTGAAGCTGATGAACTCTGGATTACTGCTGTTAAGAATGCACCTGCCAATACACCTAATACCGGATTGCTGAACATTACTAATATGTTTCTAAATTCAGGAACATCTCTTAATCCGCTAACAGAACCTGACATCTGTTCCATTCCAAACATTAAAACTGCAAATCCTAAAAGAATCATTCCTGTATCTGCACGTTTTGAGTTTTTCTTTGACATGATCATTATCAAACCAATCATTGCAAGAATTGGTGTAAATGATGTTGGCTTTAAAAGACTAACCCAAATGTTTGAACTTTCAATCCCTGTTAAACTAAGAATCCAAGATGTAATGGTTGTTCCAACGTTTGCCCCCATAATAATTCCTATTGCCTGCTTAAGACTCATAATTCCTGAGTTAACAAAACCCACAACCATAACTGTTGTTGCTGAAGAACTCTGAATAATTGCTGTTACTCCTGCCCCAAGCAAAAATCCCTTAAATCTGTTAGATGTTAATTTTTCAAGAATGTTTTTCAACTGATTCCCAGCTCTTTTTTCAAGAGCATCACCCATAATATTCATTCCAAAAAGGAATAATGCTAAACCTCCAATAAGAGATAATACGTCAAAAATGTTCATTTTTTCCTCCTAAAACTTTTCTAGTAAAATATTG
>OGYK01001058.1_pt1 | contig 21185 bp, 5 predicted proteins | sample 1576501 | NCBI WGS metagenome assembly OGYK01 (sample SAMEA3541530, study PRJEB24748) | human gut metagenome | biome: human gut; feature: human-associated habitat; material: faeces | place: China | collected 2012
AGCATCTGCCTTACAAGCAGAGGGTCACAGGTTCGAGCCCTGTTGTTCCCACCAAATAAAAAAGACATCCATATGGATGTCTTTTCTATTTTATAGAATACTTTCTGCTCGAAACTGTGACAAGATACTCCAAATTCTGCGAACAACGAGAGCAAAGAATTTGGGAAAAACAGTTCGGGGAACTGTTTTGTAGTATCTTTGTTTCTTATAAGAGCCCTGTTTAATTGTTTCCTTTTTGTTTATGGGTGAGAATTCTGCTCGAACCTGTGACGCGTCCTCGTCGTCGCAAGTTGCATATCGTTCAAAATAACTTTAAGTTATTTTTCGCTCATTCCACTGCTCCGCCTCTCAAAATCTGTCGTACAGCAGTGCGTCGGATTTTGTATTACTTTTAATTCAGTTTATCAACAGTATAAAAGCCATCGGTTTTTAACCGATGGCTTTGTTTTATGTCAACCAAAATCTTATGCTGCTTACACCTTTATTTTATTAGTTTATAAAAAGCAAAAGGAGACGGTATTTCTACCGTCTCCCATAGCTTTATTTCAATGTCAGATTGAAAAGGCTGTATTAGTCTAAACCGCCCTCTACATCTTCTCTACCTGTTGTTGATGTAGTTACAACATCATATGTTTTGAATTCATCAATCTGTGACATTGGCTTTGTGTAAAGCTCTTTCATTGGTTTTCCTCCCAAATTACCGGTGCCTTACCCCTGCCGATTAGGCAGAGGCAATAGCATCAATTAATTATAATTTGTTAGTGATAAGTGTAAGATTTAACTTCAGAAATTGCTTTCTTCAAAGTGCCATCAGCAGTCTTTGTGATAACAAATGCTGCAGCTGAAACCTTACCGTCTTTCTTAGAAAGACCATATCTAAGAGAAATATCTGCTGCTGAATTCTTAGTATAAGCAATCTTTACAGTACCTGCATTAGCGTCTGCACCCTTATTGCCAACATTATCAAGTGTGAGTTCAGAATCAGCTAAATTCTTACCATAAATGAAGCCCTGCTTAACTACTGTTTCGCCAGGAGCAACATTACGAGATGCAGCAAATGAAACCTGAACAGAACCAGCAATTTCATTTACGCCTGTAATTACAACTGTTGTTTTCTGCTCAACTACATTATCAACAGCTACAAGATTCATATCTGAACCGCAGAAGAATGTGTAAGTATCGCCATAAGCAACTGTTACACCGTCAACCTGCCATGCTGCAACGCCGTCCTTATGAACGCTAACCTTAGCGTCATAAGCAACTGTTGCAGGGCTTGCTGTTTCTACACCGTCTACTGTGAGAGTAGCACCTTCAGGAGCAGTTACTGTGTACTTAGCAACATCGTCCTTCTTATACTGAGCATAGATTGTAGCACCGTCTGTGAGTTTGCTGATTTCTTCTTCATTCATTGACCAACCTGTGAATGTGTAACCAATAAGTGTTGGAGCTGTAGGAACCTTAATATCAGCACCGCTTGTTACAGGCTGAGTTGAAATAACATTACCATATGGGTCAACAAATACTACTGTGAATGTTTCATCAACCTTTTCAGCAAATACAGCTTCGTAAGTGATGTTAGCTGTTGCAACTGTTTTATATGTTTCATCAGTTGAAACAATCTTTGTGCCAACTTTCCAGCCTACGAATTCGCCTGTTTCAGTATTTGCCTTAGCAGTAAGAGTTACATCGTCACCAACTGCAAGTCTTGCGTTAGCGCCCTTTGTAGCATCAGCACCGTTAAGTGTTATTGAACCAAGTGTTGTTGAAGCAACTGTTACAACTACACCTGCATCAAGCTTAGTAACTGCATCTTTAAGAGCAGCTGTTGCAGCGTCTACATCTTCCTGTGTTGTGTAAGCTTCAACTGTAGCCTGAGCATAATCCTTAAGAGCTGCTGTTACCTTTGCATAAGAAGCTGCTGTGAAATCATCAGCTTTTACATTCTGTGCAGCTTCAAGTGCATTATAGTATTCTGTACCGTTAAGCTGAGCGATTGGCTGTGTTGCCTTATATCCACAATGAGGGCAAGTAGCTTCCTTAGAACCTTCTGCCTTAATTGTAGGCTGAGTAACGGTTTCGTAATTAAGAGTACAATCATCTACTTTGTCGTTACCAACTTCAGTAAATACAAAACCATCCTGTGACCATGTATAAGTTGTTGTTGTATGAGTGCCGTCCTTATTATCGGTAACCTTAGCAGGAGTGTTATCAAAGTTAACAGGTGTTTCGCCCTTATTAACAGTTTGAGGTTTAGATGTACCGTCAATGAAGTTATAAGTATAAGTTTCAGTTGTAGGATTAGCTACAAGACCGTTAACTGCAGCTTTAAGTGCAGCTGTTGCAGCGTCTACATCATCCTGTGATGTGTAAGCACCAACTGTTGCTTCATCATATTTAGCAAGTGCTTCTGTTACCTTAGCATAAGAATCTGCTGTATACATAGAAGCATCAGCATCCTTTGCAGCCTTGAGTGCAGCTCTGTAAGCTTCACCGTTAAGCTGAGCAATTACAGTACCTGTTGCGATTGTTTCGCCGCAAACATTACATACTGTATCACCTGTGTAACCAGCTTTGTTGATTGTAGGTTTAGTAGCGTTTACAACCTTTGTGTCCTTATGGTCACATACAAGCTTATCAAGTTTTTCTGTGTAAGAATGCTTGCATACAGTGCATGTGTATGTAGCTTCACCTTCAGTTGTATAAGTAGGTTCTAATGTAACTTTTCTCTCGTATGAGCAAGCGGAAGATACAGGATTTGCAACTTCTTCGTAAACTCTATCAGCAGTTGCTGCTTCAACAGTAGGCCATGTGTAAGTTGTTACTGTATGGTTACCTGCATTATCAGATTTTACAGTTTGAGGTGTATTTGTTTCAGGAGCTGTTGGCATTTCGCCTGCGTTTACAGTCTTTGAAACTTCTTCACCGCCGTTAGCATACTTAAATTTGATTGTATATGTTGATGGCTTAGGAGCTTCCTTAAATTCATTGAAGCCCATGAAAGTCATCTTTCTTGAACCAGGATGTTCTGTAGCACCATCGTTAGTATTGGTAACTTCATTATATACATTCTTAGCGTAAGTATTACATTGGCTAAGCATTGTACCGTCATCTGTTGTTGCAACATACAATAAACTCGTAAGGTCTGTTGGATTGTAAACATTAAATTCAATCGGACCATCAGTTACAATCTTAAATACGAATGTAGTAAGCGGAGCTGAATCAGCAAACGTATAACCTGAACCACCTGTTGCAGGATCTACGAAATATCCGTCAGGGTCTGATATAGCAGAAGTGTCACATTCGTCACAAGCAAAAGAGTATTCAATTATATTATATTTACCATTTTCTTCATTAGCTGTGATTTTTGAATCGTTAGGATCAAGTTCTGGGTTAAAAGCATCTTTGGAAACACCTTGGGTGCACATTGAATATAATGGCAAATAATTTGTGCCGCCTTTATCTGCAACCCATGTACCACTGGCAGCAACTCTTTCACTTTCAGTACCGAGCTTATATACTGTCTTTCTGTTTGCTTTATAAGAATAAACACCAGCAGGCTCGATAGAATCACTGAACTGAATTTTAGACATAAAAGCTTTAATTTTTTTAATATTTTCAAGACTTAATGTCATTGTGAAATAATCACCGACACCGAGCTGAGTATCTTGTGAAAGCTTATCATAAGAAAGTCCAGCAGCGTCAATGTATGTGTTTGCTTTGTCCTTGTTGATAGAAAGAGTACCCGAAGTCTTATTACCATCAACTACTTTATAACTATAATCTACAGGCACACCGTAAAGAGAAGCATATGATCCAAAATCCGATGCTGCTGTGCCACAGGTTGAATAATCAGTAAAGCTCGTTGCAGATGCTTCAGTGAACGTACCAAAATACATTTTAGCATTTGGTTCATAATCACCAGGTGCTGCAAGTGCAGTGAAAGGAACTGATAAAACAACCATAAGAACTGACAAAATGACAGCAATTGCCTTTTTGAAAGTTTTATTCATTTTCTTTCCCCCTATTTATTACAAAGTTACATTTTTATACTGAATTTTTTTACCAAAGAAGGTCAAAAAAGTCGACTTATCTAACGCATTAATTACTTTGTCGCAATTATAATCACAATAGGCATTATACTTGCCTCCAAATGCTGTAGCAAATGTTGATTTATCAAGCGCATTAACAACACCATCATTATTATAATCACAAATGCAAACTGCGACAGTATCAACAGTCTTTGATTCAGAAACTACTAATGTAACCTTTCTGTCAATGGTGGTTTCACCACTAATTAACATTGTGTATTCACCCACCGGAATATCGGCAAGTGTATAATTACCGTTTGAATCTGTAACTGCTGTGGCAACGGCTGAGCCATCGGCAGCTTTGACTGTAAGATTTATATTGCCAACACCTTTGTCATTATATAATGATCCATCAAGGGAAGTAGCAATAGTAATCTTACCTGTTATATCACAACCCGGACCTTTCGGTGAAACATCACAGGTCATTAGATATAAAGAACCGTCATAATCATCGGCTTGCTTAACGAGTGCATACTCATCCTTAAGCCCATCATTATAATCTGTTAAAACAAAAGTCTCATTCGGGCTGGTTGAAACTGAAATTACATTTGATGCATCACATTTATTAGCAAAAGCAACTGAAAAAGTTGCAAGCAATGTGCCATCACTATTGATTGCTGAACAAGAGTCAGAATCAGAAACAAAGCCAAATACCAAATTTGAATTTTGTGTAATAGTTCCCATTGACGAAATGCCGGTAACTTCACCTGAAAGAAGCGACTTTGCCGCTGTATCAACAGTAGCATCTGCACTATACTTTGCAGTTACCTGCACAACCGATAACTCGGAAACACCTTCTAAATAGAAGTTTACATCGTAAGTACCGGCAGGCAATTCATCACCGTCATATTGTTTTCCGTCAGAGTCTGTATAAGTGCAATAAATATTTGGCTTTTCACTGCCAATAGTTGCACCGTATGAAGTATTAGGAAGGCACACGAAAAGTGCAATAAGCACCAAGAAAGTAAGTGTACCAATTACAGCACCTATTCTCTTTTTAACAAATGCATTTTGCATAGGTGTTACCTCCTTGCCAAGTAAATAAAATTTAGGGAGAGACGAGAGCGCATACAACACCAAATCAAACCTCGGTTATAAAAACGCAAAAGCGTAAAAGCAAGCTTTGAAAAAATGATATTGTAATATCAGGGATAAACAGTGACTAAACGCAATCGCCTTTAACCTCCTAACCCTAAAAACAGGGCCGGTATATAAACGGGGATTACCCGATCATATAGAATTTATAAATAAAGTAACCATTATAGTAAACGGTTACATATCAGGGGTATTGCTACCCCTGATATGATTTAATTTAATTAGTCGAGAGCAAGTGTAGCATACTCAACTTTATTACCAAAGAAAGCTGCAAATGTTGACTTATCAAGCGAATTGACGGCTCCATCACCATTTAAATCGCAATAGATATTATATTTGTCTTTATTTCCATATGCTGTAGCAAATGTAGATTTGTCAAGAGCATTAACTGTTGTATCACCGTTATAATTGCAGATACATACAGGAATTTCAACATTTGAAATATCTTTTGTACCACTAAGTGTTACAGTTCTGTTAATAGTTACATTCTTTCTCTGAATGGTAAGTTCAGTTGTACCAACAGGAACAGTAGCAGTAAATGAACCGTCAGCTGCCGAAGTAGCAACTACTTCGCCATTAGCAACTACATCAATACCAACAATACCCTTGGTTGATTTAGTACCCGTAGTGTTTGTTGCAATAAGAACCTTACCGCTTACAGTGATTGTATCAGCTGCTGCCTGCTTAACTGAAGGAGCAATTGTTACATCGCCATTAACCTTATATTCATAAGGGAATGCATTAACTGTTACCTTTTCGCCGTTGATTGTAAGTTCATTAACAACTTGGTAACCTTCAGCTGCCTTAACATCAATTGTGATTGTTGAGCCGGTTTCTACTGAAACAGGAGCTGCGTAAGCATTGCCATTGATTGTTACAGTAGCACCTTCAACAGCATTAACTGTTACAGTGCTGTTTGTAGTTTCAGCAGGAGCAAGAGCAATCTCTGCAGCCTGAAGTTCTGTATCAACAGTGTAGATATTTGTAAGTGAAGCATCGTAGCCCTTCTTATCAGAAAGAACAAAGTTAGCTGGATCCTTATGAGCATAATCGCCGTGACCATACTGTGCAAGAGCAACTGCTGCTGCAAGAGCTCTGACATATCTGGTCCATGATTCTGCAGAGTAAGAACCATCGTTTACAAGCTTACCTTCAGCATCCCACTTACCAAAGCGAGGAGCGTTTGCGCCTGTTGTCTTTGAAACTGAAGCTTCAGTTGTTACAGTCTTACCGTCTTCAGCATAAACAGCCTTAGTAGCAGTAAGAGTTGAATAGATGTTGCCTGATGCACACTTAATTTCTTTTTCAAGCTGTGCACCCTGGTAACCACGCTCAACAGCTGCGCTTGCAAAGATATTGAAAAGTCTGGTATATTCAGCTACTGCTGCTGATGAAAGTGATGAATGAGTTACATAAGTATAAGACTTTCCGTTGTCAATGCAGTTTTGTACAGTTGATGCTGCACTTGCAGGAGAAACGCCTAATTCCTTCTTAACTGCATCTTCAGTTTTAGCCTCTCCGGTAGCTTCATCAATTACCGGTTTGCCATCTTTACCTAAAACAACTTTATCATAATGATATTCAAGATCAACAGTAAAGTTCTTTTCAATGTTTCTGGCAATGTCAGTCATCTTAGAGAATGTTAAGATGTTAAAGTTTGTGTCATTAAGACCGGTTCTTGCAACAGAAATGTTTTTGAATGCATTATCTGCAGCCGGCTTAAGTGTGTCATTCATAATGCTTGTTACATAGTTGATTCTATCAACAGCCTTTGCAACAGCACCACGGTTATCAACGATTGAACCGTCAGACTTAACTTCGTTAGGAACGATAGTATAATCTGTTACAGGGAACTTACATGACCAATCTTCATTTGAGTTAACCTTCTTGCCATCGGCATCACGGTATACATACTGAACCTGGTTGTAAAGAAGATTACCCTGTGAGTCAGTTGCCTGAGTTTCAGTAGGCATCTGGCAAGGATTACCTTTTGCGGTAATAGCATTGTCCCAAGTTGTTTCATAAACAACTGAGTTAGCAAGATAGTATTTACCATCTGCATTCTTAATTACTTTGATTCCGGCTTGGTCTGTTGTACGAACGCTTCCATTATCATCAGAAAGAGCTAATGGTGAATAGATTGGCATTGTACCTGCAGCATCGAAGTAGTAAACTCCTTCAACACCGCCTACTTTACCTGAACCGTCAGCAAGAGCTTCGCCACCAACATAAGCGTTAGCCAAAACATCCTTTGGAATTGTATATTCTTTTCCTTTAGATGTTACTGTTGGAGCAGATTTTGTATAAGGAACATAAGCTAAATCGCCAAACTTTGATGTAACTTCTTTAGTTGTTGCTGTGAGCTGAGTCTTATTGTTAATGCTCTGTGCAAAAGCAATTGTCATAGCAGATGACTTAATAGAAAGTACATTAAGAAGAGCCTGCTTAGCTTGCTCGAAAACAGCTGAGTTAGTAAAGTCAGAAGGCTTATACTGTGATACAAGTGATGCCAAATTATCATAAGCAGTATTCATACCGCTGAGCTGGCTGGTATCACCTACAAGGATAGTAAAGTGAGCATAAGCTGACTTAGAACCATTGTAGATACACATATCAACCGGATATTCGCCGCCTTGAATGTTGGTTTCACCATCATAACGGAACGGTTGAACTTCAAGAGCAGATTGATTTGGAATCTCCTTCTTCTCACTTTCAATGTAGAAACCAGGAACTTTGGTGTTACCCATTGAAACAATGTTGAAGAGGTTATCGTAGTTAATCTGACCACCATTGTTCTGCAAATAAACTGATTCGTAAATATCACCGTCACCAACATGGTAACCTGCGATAATATTTTTAGCAATAGCTTCAGAAAGAGTGTAAACTACATGAGTTCTTGTCTGAATAGCCTTAACATTTTCAGCTGCGATGCCGTCCGGGTTAGTTTGAGCTTTAACTGCTTCGATTTCATCGCTTGTGTAACCCTTATAATAAGTAATTTTATCTTTGTTACCTGGTGTTGCTTCTGTTACCTCGTTACGGTTCCATTCACCGAATTCACCTGAACCAGGAGCAGTTTCAACACGGTAGTCATACATATTATACTTAAGAAGGTTACCGTTTGTCTTATCCCAAGCAGGGATAGCGTTTGCACTGGTGATGTTTACTGTTGTATAAGCAGCATTTTTATCATACTTTGTTACAACATTATTTGCATCAAGTGTGTTTGACTGATAATTTGAATTTTCATCATAGAAGTAGATACCGTCAACTGCTTTTTTACCTTGTGCAATCTTATTTCTGTTACTTCTATATCTAACTGAATATGTAGAAATATCAGCAAGGTTTGATGAATCAAGTACCATGTATTCAGGATAGTTAGCAACAAGAGTATTATCACTACTAAATTTAGATGTTGATTTTACATAAGCACCCTCAACACCAACTGTTTCATCAGGTTTATTTGTATCATGCAGGAACTGCTTGTTACTATTATACATAGCTTCTTTCCAACCTGTTGCGGTTGTCATATACTTATAAGCTGAAACATTATTATCAGCTGCAACAACTGTGCCATCTTTAAGTACGATGTCGTATACAAACTGAACTTCAACTACATTTGATTCTCCTGCTGCTGAATTGAAAGTAATAGGAAGTTTAGGTGTTACTATTGTTTCGTTAGGAGCAATAAGACCTGATTTGAGTTGAGATGTAATATCTTTTTGTGCGTTGTCACTGCCAATATAAGTAGCTGACTTAAGCTTGTAATAGTAACGAGAAAGTTGAACAAGCTGTCCATTAGAGATATATGCACGGTTAAGACCTGTGCAGTTATTTGTAAATGAAACTGTATCGCTGCAATCGCCGCCTGCTGTTGTCTTCATAGAAGGTGTAGCAAAGCTTGCTGAAGCAGTCTTAAGCTGCTGAGTTCCGATTGGAGTGATAGCTTCAGGAACGAAAGAGTTAACTGCTGAAAGAGCAAAGAAAATACCCCTCATTACTGAATCGCCATACTTGTTAGCATTACCCTTGGTGCTGTCTGCACCATAACCGGTGAATTCAACAAAGTTGCAAATAGCCTTTTGGATTGCACCGATGTCAGTACCGCCGGTACCTGCAAGAGTTTTAACCTGAAGTAAATCATCAAATGGCTTGTTGTCACCGTTTGACTTAGGAACTACGGTTGTGAAATTCTGCGGCTGTTTAGAATAACGCTTACCGAAGAGACCGTTGATAAGGTCAGCAAGCAAATCATAAACAGTATTTACAAAACCTTTTGACTGAATCGGTTCAGCAGATACGATTGTGATAAGTTTGTAAACGAAATTAGATACGCCACAGAAACCGCTGTCTTTCTTATCTGCAATATTAAGAATTGAAAGAACTACATCGTTCCAGATAAGGTCATGTGAATCGAACTTACCGTATTCCTTGCCTTGGAGTGTACCAAGAACAGGGAAGAACTTGTTAGCGACTTTATCAATATTTTCCCAAAGGTCATTTGTAAGAGCACTGTTACCGTTTTCATCGCAAATACCGAGAAGAGCTGCAACACCCATTGCTCTTTCACCTGAGTTAGTTGACTTCTTCATTGAGTAATCTCCACCGTAGTAAAGAACTACTGAATTCAAGAGGTCAAAAATTGTAGCATTTGAATTAACATCTTCGTTTTCTGTCTTCCAAGTTTTGCCTTGGTATGATACAGGAACATATCCTTCAAGTACATATGCAACTGCATCACGAGCCATAGGAAGAATTGTACCTTCAAGTGTTGCGGTGATTGTACCGTCATTGGCTACATTTACAAGTGATGAATAATCCTTATTAGGAAGTACGTATGATAAGTATTCTTTAAGGCATACATAAGCAACTGCTTCTGCATCCTTACAACCATCCCATTCTGCTGGGTGGATAATATCTTGAAGTTTGCCTGCACCAAGGTTAACCTGGCCGATACAAGCAACAAGCATAGGAACCATTGCTGATTCAAGATTTGCTTCTGAAAGAACAGCATCAGTACCGTTAGCATCATAGAATGCCTTGAGGATGTTAGCGTCAGTAGCATCTGCTGTGTACTGAACCATCTTAAGTGCATTGCCAACGAGTGTTGAAGTGATTTTCCTGATTGTTGCATCATTGATTGATTCAACACCGTCTGCCTTTGTAGTTTGAGATTTTGCCATTTCCGGACGATTGCCGATAATGTTATCTCTTTGTGGGAACAAATCATTAACTGCTGCAACAAGTGCATCGTTAAAGCCTGCTACCATTGAACCGTAATTTGAATATTCATTATTAAAGAAATCGTCAATATTCTTTGTTCCGGTTTGTGCAAAGTAAAGGTTGATAGGACCTGTTTGCATATTGAAACCGTAGTCAGCAAGAGGGCTGTATCTTAACTTAGCAAAGAGCTTTGTTTCATCAATATCTGACCACTTGCCTTTTGATGTTTCAGCAGCTGCACGGTCAAATGAAAGCTGTTCCTTAGCTTTTGCAATAAAGTCATCTGCTGATTTATCGCCATAAGCTTCGTAATTAGCTTCAGCCCATTGTCTAATCTTTTCCTGTGTATAGTTAGAAGCAATATCGCTTGAATTCCATTGACCCTTTTGGTCGAAATAATAATAGTATGCATTATCAAGATTTCTGTCACCCTGGGTGTTTACATGGAGAAGCTTTATTGAACCCTTGAGAACTGTATCCCAAGCAAGATCAAGTGCTTTATAACCGAATTTGAAAAGAGAATCGGTTGGCTTAAATGTAATCTTTGTTGTTTGCTCTGTTGCATAACCGTTTTTATCCGGATGTCCATAAGCAAAAAGAAGAACATTAAGCGGATTACCGTCATCATCTTTAAATTCGCTTGAATATACAAGGTTAGGGTCATAACCGAGTTTAGCAGCGGCTGTTGCATAATCCGAGCCTGACTTAGTCATTTCAGCCTTGATTTCAAGATAACGAGTAGCTGATGTGTTCTGAATAGGCTTGAGTGAGCCATCTTCGTTCTTTTCATTATATTCTTGGTTATATGTAACGAGAACGCTTATCTTCTGAAGAAGCTCGGTAGAGAGCTTATCGAAAAGCTGGTCATCATATACCCATTGGGTTTTACCACTCTTGAAATCATTGATTTCATCCTGTGTATACCATTTAGTATAGTTGAAAATAAGCTGCTGAACAATGTTATAAACAAGGTTTTTAGCATAACTTTCATCGCTGAAGCCTAATGGACCTGCAAGAATCTTGTAGATATTAACCGCACTCTTAAGAACACCGAGGTTGAAATCACCTCTTAATACCTGACCGATTACATCCTTACCGGCATAGTCAGCTGAGTTGATTTGAAGAAGAGCAAGAGCTCTCTTAACAATCTCAGTTGATGAATAGTTTTCTCTTGTAACATGCCAAAAATTCTTGTTGGCATCACTTGAAGCTAATGATTTAAGCTGAATGTTACCTGCATCACCAACATAACTACCATACTTATAAAGAAGACCTGCAACACTCTCAAGTGTAAGCATTACATCATCAACGCTGTCAAGCTTAACTGTTAAGGTATATTTAATAATACCGAGCGCGTTGATATTAAGATGCTTATTAACGCCATCCCATGTCATATACTTTGTAATATCGGATGGGAGATTTGCAAGAAGGTTGTAAACTGTTGGAGCAACTGTAGGAAGCATAAGGTCCGCATAGTCAAGCAATGCTGTTGCAGCTTGTTCGTCAGAAAGAATATTCCAAGCAAGGTCGTTATATTCTAACGCGTCATCTGTGTACTGCTTTTCTGAACTAACAGGTGCAGCGTGAGCTGAAAATGCACATGTTAAGCAAGAAGCAGCCATAAGAACAGCCATAAACAACGCAAGCAGCTTATGGGAAAACTTTTTTGCTTTCGTTTTCATTTTTTACCTCCGTAAAATTTAAAGTGAAGTGTTAACATATTGTGCGTAATGCCCGTCGCAATCTCTGACCATCAGGCAATCTGAATTAGAATGAAGGCTCATTACAAGCCACAGCATTAAATTGGCGCAATATGTGCTTTAAACACATTATAATTATTACATACGGCCACCCGAAAGTCAATAAGTTAAACCTACAATCCTCATTTTTGTAACTTTAGCCAAAAACGACTTCGTTTTTTTGTCACTCTGCACAATTAGTTTACGAAAATTTTACAATTTGTTAATGATTTTAAAGAGAAAAATAAGCTTTTCACGGCGAGTAAAGCGACAATACTTTACACATTTTTTACATTTGTAAAGGTTTCAAGCTTTACATTTTACAAAATTTTTAATGCACTTTTTCTCTGTTTTATCCGTTTTTCAGTTACTCTTAACAAAATCGACGCTTGTTAGACATAATTTCCGATTAAGTCCATTTACAAGCACTCCGTTGTCAAATTCAAAACGCAAAATATGTTAAAATTCACAATAAATTCAAAATATGTTATAAAATTATTGACTTATTAGATTTTATTTGATATAAATATATTGTATTTGTTAATACGCGTGTGGATATCCTGCGCCTAAAAAGCAGTTTTTGTGTAGAAACTGTGTAATAAACAAATACTGCTCGGCGCATAATCCAAAATGCGTTACCATACGACAAAGTTCGTAAATCATATTGTAAAGGAGAGAAAATTTATATGAGAACGAGCAAAAAAATACTCAGCTTTTTCTTAGCTGTGGTAATGGTCGTGACCACTTGTTCAGTTGGATTTACTGCATTTGCAAAAAACAGTAATGACAACCCATTGTGGAACACTTCCAGCGTTAATGCTTCATCCGCATATAAAACCGTCAACGGTTTGGCAGATGAGCTTCCGTCCCTTCTCATGGGTATAGACGCAATATCAAAAGTAGTCTATAACAAAGGGGCAATCAGCCTTGGTACAACTTCAGACAAGTTGACTAAAGACCAGAAAAAATCAATTAAGGAGAATACGACTCTTCCTGAGATGTTGCAGGCACTTCAGCCTACGCTTATCAATGCTGTCGGCAAAATGGCTGTATCTACAAGCCAATCGGAATTTGTCACAGACATTATTGGTGAATCATCATCAAATGTAAGCAATTATGACTACCTCAACAATTTCAGTGACGACATCAATTTCTTCCAGCTTGCAGGTATGTGCCATAAGCTCATTTATGACGGTGTAAGCAACATTTCTGCAAACAAAGAAACAAAGAAAGCACTTGAAGATATTCTTTATGGTGCAGGCGATCGCAACCTTGAGGGTAAAGCAATCAAAAAAATCACTGTTGACTCAACAGGTCAGCATAAGCACTACGTTAACATTAAGTACAACACCAAAGGTTTGTGGTATTTAACAACATTAGTAGATTCAAATACTTCTACTAACTTTGATATTTCCGATGCTGTTGATAATGTTTTGCCTGCAATTGCACAGCAATATGACGATCAAGTTGCAGATGGTAAAATCAAACCTGTTGAACTTTCTTCAATCACAGATATGTTGGACTTAAACGGTGACGGCGGACATGTAAAAATAGGTGAAACATCTATGATGGCAAGCCTTTCACAGCTTAAATCCGCAACCTACACACTCACGGAAGATCAGCAGAAAACCGTAAATGAAGTATGCAGTTACTTAAACAATTACTATAAAGTTTTTGGTATTGATCTTAATGCCTCTGATGTTGCTGATTGTATTTACTATGCATATTCACCTCAATCAGATACTTTCACAAATATGTTTGGCGGTAACTTAGCAAGAACCATGCCTTACATCAGACTTGCTGTTGACGGCAGTGCAGATTTCAAACTCTCTGCTGATTCAGATTTCTTTAATGACCAATGGAACCCAAAAGTTACATCTCCTACCGGAGACCCATACACCATTGAATCAACCGGTATTAAAACTTTTAAAACTGTTGACGAATTATTATCACAGATTGAGCCATTCTTTGCTAAAGCTGTCGGATACGACAATCTTGACGCTGCAGTAAGCGAAATGCTCAGCAGAGATAGTGCATCCACAGATGCATCATCAATATCTTCTGTAAAGGATTATATCACAAGCCTTTATATCATATTATCATACGCTTCACTTGTTGATGATGTAAATGGCGGCGGACGACAAAACGCTCCTTATGCTCAATATATTTTAAAAGGAGCATTGGTTGACTTTAAAGGACTTAAACTTGAAGATATAAATCAAGCAGTTGATAAGGATATGCCTGCGGGCTTCAACTTCTACTGGCAAGACGGAGATGAATTCTTCCTTACAGATGATGAACTTGAGCAGATGTATTCAATTTTGAACTTGGTTGCTACTCAGGATAACAATTTCCCTGAAACAATAAACGGATATTTTGCTGACGGTAGTATGAAGTTTAATGATACAGACGGTTCTAAAACTTTCATTCTTCCTAAGAATCTCAGAGATACAGCCACAATTGAATATTTTGCTACATTCTTGAAGATGTACAGCAGAAAGAATAACAATTCTGATGCACAACAGCGTAACAAGGTTATCAACTTGTTTGCAGGTAACTGGATTAGCAACAGAAGCAATAAAACAAGTGATTATATTCAAAATGCTACTCTTTTAGATACAGAAAATTCAGATCCTAACACCGGTATTTATGCTTACAAGCATACCGGCAACACTTATTCGAAAGCAGATTTAAATGAATGGGTTAAATGTTCATATATGTCAACTCTTACATCTTATTTTTGCTCAAAAATAAGCACTGCGTCTGACGACTTAACTTATGATAACAATTCAATCAAATGTTCTTTGGATATTAGCAAGTTTATCAATGACTATGTTAAAGAACATCTTGATACAACAGGTGTAACTCTTACAGACGCTCAAAAGCAGCCTGTTATCAACAATGCACTTGCAGCTCTTTACGGCAACGGTGGTACACAGCTTACAAATATAGTTCTTAACTCTATTATTTCCACATATCTCGATCCGAGTTCAACAATAGGAAATATTATCGACGGTGCTCTTGACGAACTTGCTTCAACAAAAATTGACCTTGTCAAAGCAACTTACAATATTTGGGCTAACCTTATTGAATCTCCGGTTGAAACAATATTCAATCTTCTTCCGCTTGTTGTTGTTCTTGTAAATGAAGTACTTGAACCGATATTCTTCAGTGCTAAATCAGGTGAAACCAAGCAAAACAATATGCTTTATAACTTCACACATGACGGTCTTCTCTATGACTTAACCGCTGATTACGGCTCATACATCGGTATTGACACACTTGCTTGGGACCTTAATGAAATGCTTCCATTGCTTATGCATTGGCTCAAGAATGACGGTTCTTATGACAAGATGGGCGGTACATATTGGAATAACGGTGCTGAAAAGAATTTCAAAATCACCAAATATACCGATTTATCAGGCGGACTTGATAAAATTTCGCAAAAGAACATTACAACAAATACTGTTATCAGCAAACCGGCATATGTTACTAAATATGAAAAGATTGTTGATAGTAAAGGCAACGAAATCACTTCTAAAGTTGTAACAGAAAAGAAGACAAAAACAGAAGTGGATGAAAACGGTACTGCAAAGACAGTTGAATATACCGAAGATGTTACATACTATACATATAACGGTGTAACAAGCAATGATATTTCAGTAGCTCTTGCAAAAGCTCCGACAAATGCTAAATTTACTGTTTACAGTAAATATGAAGCAAAAGTTCCTTACATCACAGGAATTTACATTGCCGATAAAGCACTTAGGGACGCTAAGCTCAGCGGACTTGATAAGGTTCTTAAGAAAGCATTTACAGATGATAAAGGCGTTCTTTCAGACACAAACGCTCAGCTTGCAACCGGACTTGCAGAAGTAATTAACGAACTTGCAGGATTATTTACAACAGCAGTTGACACTTATGTAAAAACCCCATCACTCAGAAATCAAGTTAAGGGTAAAGATAACAACGGAAATATTGCTAACAGCGGACTTAACAACTTAATGGTTGCTATTCCACAGCTCTTCGATATTATGGAAGACCTTGGAGCAGATAAGTACGGTATCAGCAAAAATGCATGGAAATACTGCTACGACGGTAAATTTAAAACTGAAGAAATTACAGTATCGGGTAAAACCTATACCGCTGTTTCTAACACAAAGGTAACTGAATTCAAGTCATATGCTCAAAATCCTGATTCAACAAAGATTTTTGATACTTTCGTTGGTATCTTTGTAGAAGATTGGCTTGATGCAATCCTCGGTCTTGCAAACAATGTTATTGATTCAGACAACAGTGCATTTGCAAAGAACCTTCCTATCATTACAGGTGTTCTTCAGTCAATCGGCGGATTTGGCGAAACAAGCGCACTTACAGACTTGTTTAACAGCATTTTCCAAATCACCCGTGAAAGCAAATACAGCTTTACATTCGAAAAGCAGGCAAGCGGATTTGTCGGACTTGATAAAGACAATGCTTACTTCCTTATCACTAATATAAGCAAGCTTGTAGATGTAATTCAAAGTCTTGTTAAATCATTTAAGAAGACTGACAATACAAATAAAAATACAAATAATAATACAACAACTGCTCCTACACAGGCAGTTCAAACTTCTAACTCATCAGTTGACATTTCAGCGTATAAGAGCAAAGATGTTAAGAGTGTTGACAGCACAATTGAAAAGCTTGATAAAGCATTGTCATCTCTCCTTGCTGATTCAAGAATCAATGGCTATTCAATCAACAAAACAAATAATATTATTGTCGGCGTAATTTCATTACTTTCAAATTACATCGGTGCTAACTCAGCAAATGCAGTAATAGATTTACTTAATACCTATTTATATTACCTTAACGGTGAAGATTCACGCTCAGCTGATTCTAACGGTAATGTTAACCCTAAGGATATCTACACAAATGAAGGACTTACCACAGTAGTAGTAAGAACTTATGCACTCATTGAATCACTTGTTGCAAACCTTACTGATAAGTACGCTTATTCATACACAGGTGCAAACAATGTTTCAGCTAAATACAATCTTATCAGCGAAGCAGTTAACGGACTTATTTCTCCTGACTCATTAGCTGTAAGAATTAAAGACACAGATATTAAGAATGCCAGCGGTAAACTTAAGAAGCTTGCAAGCTGGAGCGATGCTGTTAATGACAACGGAACACTCAATGTAAGCATTAACTGGGGTGTTTCAGCCGGCAACAGAGATGAGTTTATGAATGGTCTTTCAACATCACTCAGACTTCTCACATCTATTATCGGCGTACTTCTTATTGACACAGGCATTTACGAAAATGCACTTTATCCGGTTCTTAATACAATCGCAGTAAAAACAGGCATCACAGTTGATACTCCTGAAAAGTTCGCTGACAAGAGCAATCCATACCGTGATGAAGTATTTGTAGGAATTGTTAACCCAATCGTTGCATTACTTGACAAATTCTTTGAAAAACCTGTAACTACATTGTTGAACCTTGTATCGGCTATCGGTGTTATATTAGATGACACAACAGCTCCTACACTTGCTTCAACAATTGCAAACGCTGTTAAACCTATTTCAAATGAAGTTAACGGACTTGCAAAAATCCTCAGAATAAGCAATGGTACTCTTGGTGCAACATCACCTACTCTTGCTTCATTCCTTGAAAACATTGCTACTAAAACATTCGGTAAATTGGTAACAGTTAATGATAAGCAGGAAATCGGTATTGAAGTAAAGGGATACCTTCTTTCAGGTAATAATATTATACCTATTATAAATACACTTCTTGCTAAAACAGGCATTAAGCTTAATAACATTAACTGGAATGCACTCGGCAAAACAGCTTCTCCTGCTCAAACACTTCTTTATGTTCTTGATTATGTAATTGAATTCGTAAAGACAAACAATAATCTTACCACAATCATTCAGTTGATTATGGGCAACAACAAGATTAGCAAGGGAATTCAAAAGCTTATCAAGTACATCGAAACAGGTAAGCTTGACGCTATGGGACTTCTTAAAATTATCGGCAAGCTTCTTGACTTCACTCAGTCACCAACAGAAGTTTACTGGACTTATAAGAATTACAAGGGTACATCATTAAACTTTAAGTATCCTGACGGAATTACAGCTTATGATGCAAATAACGCTGTTTCACAGCTTGACACAGCAGTTGATGCAGTTATGGCTCTTCTCGCCAACTTCGGTGTAGTTAACGCATCAAATCTTAAGAGCATCGTCAGCGGATTGGCATTTACAAACGCTAACCTCACATCTCTTGCAAAGGCACTTTACGGTGCGCTTGATACCAAGAAGATTTCACCATATCTCAATATGGTAGGCATTGCAGTATCACCAAAGGGTGTTGCTAATCTCCTTGTAGATAAGAGCTATGGCAAAACTTACACTTCAGCAGCCAACACACTTAAGAAGGCAAAGAGCTGGAAGAAAGTTAAAACAATTAACTGGGGCTTCAAAGATGGTTCAGCAAAGGCAGAGCAGGGCTTTATCAATGCTCTTGCAGCAATCCTCCGTCCTGTAAACAGCGTTCTTGCTGTATTCCTCAATGAAGGAAAGATTGACCTCAGTAATATCAATATCAAGAAGGCTTCAACTTCATTTGATATTAAAGACAGCAACGGTAAAGTAACAAGCAAAGTTGCACTTACTTATATGCTTAAGAAAGGCGTTCTCACTCTTACCCTTAAGGATGATATGAACCCTGACTCCAAGCTTTCAACAATTAAGCTTGACCTTAATGCTCTTAATGTAGGCGTTAACGGTATTAACGGTTATGAAGGCGCAATTGTTCCTCTTCTTGATGTTCTTCAAGTAAGCAACAGCAAGATTAAAACATTTAAGCAGTATCAAAAAGATTGCATGAAGGCTAAAGATAATGTAATTCTTGATGTTCTCAATCCTCTTATGAGCTTTGTAGATACACTTCTTGATAAGCCGTTTGATACACTCACATCTGTTCTTCCAAACCTTGCATACTTTATTGATAACAACGGCATAGGCCAGTTACTCGATAATCTCATTGCTCCTGTTACAAACATTCTTAAAACTGCTAAATCAGCAGGTGTGGATGTTGATAAGATTCTTACAATGGTACTCGGCAAGGACCTTGGCAAAGTTGTTACAAACGCACTCAAGGTTAAAGGTGTTAAGCTTAACATCAAACTTGCAGACCTTAAGTCTTGCAACATTCAAGATATTGTAGTTCCTCTTCTTAACTCATTACTTAAGAAGACCGGTATTAAGCTTCCTGAATTTAAGTGGTCAACAATCGCATCACACGGTAAGGTTGTTACATCTAAATCAATGGTTAAGAATGCCGAAGGCAAGTTTACAAATAAGGAAGTAATTGCTGATAAGGGCGAAGTTCTTGTTGCAGTTCTCCGTTATATTGCAGATACTCTTGTTAAGAACTCAAAATCTATCAAATCACTTATTACTTCAATTAAAGCTATTAAGAGTAATGATATGCTCAAATCTATCATCTCAAGTGTATTCACTACAATCGGACTTGCTGATAAGGATGATATTGTTCGTGCAGTATTCTACTTCTTAACAGGCGAACCTACTAATGCATTCTGGGATTACACAGCTTATAAGACAGGTTCATATGACTTCTCTTATCCTGAAAGTGTTGATGTTGACTTCCTTAAGAATCTTCCTCCAATGCTTGACGGACTTGTAGGCGGTTTGGTTGACGGCGGTCTTACCAAGTTAATCGGCGGTCTTATCTTCAAGGATGACATTATTAACTCACTTCTTACCGGACTTTACGGTGCAATTGAAGGTGTTAAGGTTGGCGACGGTTCACTCGTTTCTCTCCTTGCACAAACTAACATTGACTTCTCAACAAGCAATGTTGCTAAACTTCTTACAGATGAATCTTACGGTCAAACTTATGCTGCAAATGCAAGCGTAATCGCAAAGGCAGGTTCATGGTCAAAGGTTAACACAGCATCACTTAAGTGGGGTGTTAAGGATGCAGATACATTCTTCCACGCACTTGTTGCAGTTCTCCGTCCTATCTACGGTGTACTCGATGTACTTCTTAATGATGCATCACTCGGAATCTTTGACATAGTAAGAATTCCTGGTTCAAACGGTTATACATCATCAATCGTTCCTCTTATGGAAGCATTCTCAATGTATAACATCAAAACTCAGTATCAATACAGAGAAGATATAAACGAAGCTTACGATAATATTCTTCTTGATATTATCAATCCTCTTTGGGATAAGGTTGAGGATATACTTAATGCTCCTCTTGAAACATTGTTTGCAATGCTTCCAAACCTTGCACTCTTCATTGGTAATGACGGACTTTGCCAGATTCTTGACAACCTCCTCACTCCGATTTCAGCTCTTGTTGATGCTATCAAACCAATAGTTGATCTTAATACTCTCTTACCTGCACTTCTTAAGGCACTTAAAGTTGACCTTAATGCAATTCTCGGTAAGATTGGTGTTACAAACTTCTCTCTTGACATCTATGACCTTAATGCAACACTTAAGCCACTCCTTGGCGGTGACGCTATTATTCCTCTTGTAAATAATATCCTTGGTCTTATTAAGATTAAGGGCACACCACTCGGAATTAAGCTTAATGATGTAGATTGGTTGAAGCTTGCAAGCCACGGTAAAGTAATTACAGACACTTCACAGGCTGCTACATACGGTGCAAGAATTTATATTGAAGGTGATTCATCAGAAACACTCATTGCAGTACTCGGCTACTTAATCGAAACTGTTAACACAGGCGATAACTTCAAGAACATAAGTGATCTTATCACAGGTCTTGTAGGCGGTAACGAAACTGTATCCGGAGTTGTTAATCAGGTTCTTCCTGTTCTTCAGGGTGATACTGATACAGTTATTGCTTCTCTTGTAGACCTTCTTCAGACAATGGCATAAACATAAAGTTTTAGCCGAAATAAAAATTAGGGGCAACTCCTTTGGGAGTTGCCCTTTTTGACTGTCGATAAAGTGGCTAAAGCGCGCCTCGTCTAAAGAAATTCCGTGTTTGAATA
>OGYK01001076.1_pt1 | contig 20970 bp, 12 predicted proteins | sample 1576501 | NCBI WGS metagenome assembly OGYK01 (sample SAMEA3541530, study PRJEB24748) | human gut metagenome | biome: human gut; feature: human-associated habitat; material: faeces | place: China | collected 2012
TGCCTCCCTTTTCTCGAACCTTAATTTCAAAGTCCAAGAAATGGGATGCAGTTCATTTGCGGTGGTTTTGCCGTTTACGGGCGATTTCCTACCGTTCGGCGGACTTTCGCGCCAATGGGGCTTACACCGCATGCAAGTTTCATCCTACAATCGCCCACGTGCTCACAAGTTTGTTACTCCTCGGGAGGCATCACTTGCGCATAATAGAAGACGAGGAATAGCACCCCCGTCGTCTAGCGCCGATGTCCGAGGAGTTTTTTCATGCTCATTTTAAAGAAGATCAACAATAACGTTGCTCTTGCCGCCAGCGATGACGGCCGAGAGGTTGTTGTCTTTGGCAAGGGCATCGGTTTTCACGAGATGCCCTACGAGCTTGCCGATGAGTCCCTTATCCAGCGCAAATTCTATAACGTTCCCGAGAGCCTGCAGGATATGGTGGGCACCCTTCCCGACGACGTCCTGCTCGCCGCGAGCGACATTGCCTGCTTCGCGTCGCAGCAGCTTGGCTGCAAGCTATCCGGTGGCCTGCCCTTTATTCTGGCAGATCACCTGCAGTTTGCCGTTCAGCGCGACGACGACCAGCTCAGCGCTCCCAACCCGCTCGAGCACGAGGTAGCCTTCATCTACCCGCGCGAGCTCGAGATCGGCCAGGCCGCGCTCGCCATCGTGCAAAAGCGCACCGGCGCCAAGCTGGGTCAGAACGAGGCCACGAGCATCGCGCTCCACATCGTTAACGCCGAGGTCGACGGCATGGGCCGCGCCAAGGATATGGACTTCATCATGAAGAGCACCCGCGTGCTCGACGAGGTGACTCATTCCGTGGAAAAGCAGCTCGGCTGCTCGCTCGATACGGCGTCGTATAGCTACATTCGCTTTCTTGCGCACCTGCGCTTTTTGGTTCGCCGCCTCTGCAAGGGTAAGTGCACGCAGACCGAGAACTCCTCGCTGTTTATGCAGGCCGCCCGCGATTTTCCCGAGGCCTACCAGTGCGCATACGCCATCAACCGCGTGTTCGAGAAAGAGTTCAAGCAGAGCTGCTCGGACGAGGAACTCTTGTATCTGATGATGCATATCAACCGTCTGCGATCGGCTTCGCAGACCGAGTGAGTAAAGCCGCCAGCCCGGCGGCAATCGCAACAATTCTATTTTGGTTTCTAACTGCGGGCAAGGTACCGGCTCGCGGTAGGGGATATTTTTGTCGAAATTTGGAAAAGAGAGGACAGATCATGGCAGGTAAATACGACGATCTTGCTTCCCAGATCGTAGAGCTGGTTGGCGGTAAGTCCAACGTCAAGTGCGTGGCGCACTGCATTACCCGCGTTCGTTTTAAGCTCAAGGACGAGTCGAAGGCCAACGACGAGGCAATCTCTCAGCTGCCCAACGTCATCAAGGTCATGCGCGCCAACGGCCAGTACCAGGTTGTTGTGGGCAACATCGTCGAGGACGTCTACGATGCCGTCCTCAAGGCCGGCGGTTTTAGCGACGGCGGCGCCGTCGACGCCGATGACGACGAGGCCGCTCCCAAGAGCGCTACCGATGTGATCATCGACCTCATCTCGGGCATCTTCGCCCCCATGCTCGGCACCTTCGCCGCCGCCGGTATCATGAAGGGCCTGCTGGCGCTCGCTACCTTCCTGGTCCCGAGCTTTGCCAACGACGGCGCCTATACGCTGCTCTACACCGTCGCCGACGGCATGTTCTACTTCCTGCCCGTGGTGCTTGGCTACACCGCGGCCAAGAAGTTCAAGATGAGCGAGTTCAACGGCATGGCCATCGCCTTTGCTCTGGTGTACCCCACCATGGTTGCCCTGACCTCGGGCGAGGTTGTCGGCTCCGTCGAGCTCGGCTTTGCCGGTACCTTCTCTTGGTACACCACGTTCCTGGGCCTGCCGCTCATCATGCCTGCCTCGGGTTACACCAGCTCCGTTATCCCCATCCTTCTCATGGTCTGGTTTGGCTCGACCCTCGAGCACTGGGTTAAGAAGTGGATGCCCGCTTCTATGAAGATGTTCTTCACCCCGCTGATCGTCGTCACTGTCACCGTCACCCTTGGCTACCTGGTCATTGGCCCCATCGCCACGCTCATCACCAACCTGCTCGGTGAGTTCTTCGCACTGCTGTTTGGCCTGCCCATGATCGGCTCCCTCTTGGGCTGCACCCTCGTCGGTGCCTTCTGGATGTGCCTGGTCATCTTTGGCTTCCACTGGTCGCTCGTGCCCATCGCGCTGGTCAACCTGTCCACTCTGGGCCACGACTACATCCTGGGCTCCGTTATCGCCCACTCCTTCTCGCTGGGCGCCGTGCTCTTTGCCATGTATCTCAAGAACAAGGACGAGAAGTTCCGCGGCATCGCGCTGCCGGCCATGATCTCCGCCTTCTTCTTTGGCGTCACCGAGCCCGCTATCTACGGTGTCGCCCTGCCCGATAAGAAGGCCTTCATCAACGCCAGCATCGGTTCTGCCGTGGGCGGCCTCATCATCGGTATCTCCGGCGCCGTGGTGTACATGTCCGGTGGTCTGGGCGTCTTCAACTGGCTGTCCTTCATCGATCCCTCCGGTGTTAACGGCATCAACCACATGATCTGGGCTATCGTTGCCTCGCTCGTGGGTGCCGCCGTGGGCTTTGCGATCGAGTTTGCCACCTACAAGCCCGAGGCTGCCAAGTAGCCCAAACGACAAAGACTCGGTACCAAGCCGGCGGGGGAGCGCCCCGCCGGCTTTTTCCAAATGGACGAGGGGTCCCGCACAGGCGTCGATAGAGGCCTCGCCACGAAACTGGCCTATCTACTACCTTTTAACGGTAGGGGCCAACCATACGGCGGTTTACCAAAAATCGCCAAGCCGTCTACCTGCGGTTTTATTATTGGCAATTGCGGTGTGGTCAGGGGTTTGCGGTAAAAAGTAGTAGATAGGCCGGTTTCGTGGCGGCGGTTCCTGCGCGGGCCTCGCTCCGGACGCAAATTTCCCTGCGGACGCCGCTTCGACGTCCGCGCAACCACCCCCAACACGTACGAAAGGAGCCAACATGGCTTTTCCCGATGGATTTCTGTGGGGCGGCGCCACTGCCGCCAATCAGTGCGAAGGTGGATACAACGAGGATGGCAAGGGCCTCGGCGTTCCCGACATCATGACGGGCGGCACGGTCTCCGAGCCGCGCCACATCACCGACGGCATTCTGCCCCAGTACCACTATCCCAGCCACGAGGCCGTGGATATGTACCATCATTATCTTGACGACATCAAGCTCTTTGGCGAGATGGGCTTTAAGTGCTACCGCATGTCCATCAACTGGAGCCGCATCTTCCCCAACGGCGATGAGGCCGAGCCCAACCAGGCCGGCATCGAGTTCTACCGCCGCGTGTTCCAGGCCTGTCAGGAGCAGGGCATCGAACCCATGGTCACCCTCAGCCACTACGAGCTGCCCTATGGCCTGTCCAAAAACTACGGCGGCTGGAAGAACCCCAAGCTCATCGATTTCTATCTCAACTACGCCCGTACCGTCATGACCGAGTACAAGGGGCTGGTACGCTACTGGCTCACCTTTAACGAAATCAATTGCCTGCTCATGGGCGGCTTTGGCGGCGTGATGGGCGGCGGCATGGTGCCCGAGGCAACTGACACGCCCATGACCTTTGGCAATTGCGAATGGGATGATCCGCAGGCGCGCTTCGATGCCCTGCACCATCAGTTCCTGGCGAGCGCCAAGTGCGTCTCCATGGGCCATCAGATCGACCCACAGAACAAGATCGGCTGCATGATCGCCGGCAACGCTTGCTATCCGCACACGTGCAACCCGGCAGACGTTCTGGCCGCACAAAAGCAGCAGCGCGAGATGAACTTCTACTGCGGCGACGTGCAGGTGCGCGGTGCGTATCCCTCGTGGGCGCCCAGCGTGTGGCTCCGCGAAGGCGTGCACGTGGAGGTTTCGCCCGAGGACGCCGCCACGCTGGCCGTCGGCAAGGTCGACTTCTACAGCTTTAGCTACTACATGAGCGCCACCGCCACGGCCGATCCGGTGCTGCTGGAGCAAGGCAACATTTTTGGTGGCGCCGGCAACGAGTATCTCAAGAAGAGCGATTGGGGTTGGGCGATCGACCCCGAGGGCCTGCGCTACTACCTGGAGGAGGTCTACGACCGCTACCAGGTGCCGCTGATGATTGTCGAGAACGGCTTGGGCGCGGTGGACGAGGTCGAGGCGGACGGTTCGATTCACGACAGCTACCGCATCGATTACCTGCGCGAGCATATCAAGCAGATGGAGATTGCCATCGAGGACGGCGTGGACCTGATGGGCTACACCATGTGGGGCTGCATCGATTTGGTGAGCGCCTCGACCGGTGAGATGAAGAAGCGCTACGGCTTTATCTACGTCGACAAGGACAACGACGGCAACGGCACACTCGCCCGCAGCCGCAAGGACAGCTTCTTCTGGTACAAGAAGGTCATCGAGTCCAACGGCGCCGACCTGGCCTAGCCAAGTCTCAACCAGCGTAAACGTCGCAACCACCACAAAGGGGTCAGGCACCTTTGTGGTGGTTTTTTCTTTGGTAGATGCGTGGGACATGCCTTACAATCTACCAAGTAGTTCATGTTAGGCGGAAAGACGGAAGGGGCTCTATGCGACCTTAGTCAGGCATGCGGATAGATTGAGTCAATGGACGGCGGATGAATGGCCGCTGCCCGCTATTCGTATGCGATAAGGAGCACCCATGCCCACGCTTGTATTCCCAAAAGTCCGCTCATCGCTGTCTGTGCAGGCCAAGCGCCTGGTGGCGATGCGCTTTCTCATCTACACCGGTTTTCAGACCAGCTACTTTATCGGCGTCATCGGAACGCTCACCTATGCGGACGATGCCTCGGTCGTTGCGACATCGCTGGCCGTCCTGTTTATGAATGTATTTGTGATCCTGGGATCCTTTGCGGGTGGCGCGGCGCTCGATGCCTGGGGCCCGCGCCGCCATTTCTTGCTGAGCATCATCGGCGCTCTCGCAACTGGCACGGCAATCATCGCCTTTGGTAGCGCGACCGGCGTCGTCCTGCTCGGAGCGGTGTTTCTGGGCTTTGTGATGGGATTCGCCCAGCCCATCGCCACATCCTATCCGGCTTACCTCACCGACGATCCTGTCGAGCTCAAAGACATCAACTCCGCCATCGCCATGTTTTCAAACGTGAGTATCATCGTTGGCCCCACGCTGGGCGGCTTTGTCGCGGCGGCTGCGTCGTCGCGCGCGGTGTTCGTGCTCATGATGCTCTTTACCGTGCTGGCGCTCGTCGCCGGTTGGGGCTTTAGGCCGCAGACCAGCCATGTCGCCGGGGATGCGGATGCCGATTCGGCAGAGGAAGGGGAGCGTGCGGGACAAAGCTCCAACCCCAGCACGTCCGCCCACGCCACCTTCGCGACCAGCATCAAGACGGTCTTCACCAACAGCGTTCTCGCCCTGCTGTTTTGCATCATTTTTCTTTCGAACTTTGGCTACGGAGCCTTCGATCCGCTCGAGTCGTTTTTCTATCGCGATGCCCTGCACGTTGGCGTTGAGTGGATGGGCTGGCTTTCGTCGGCCTGCGGTGTGGGCGCGGTGCTGGGCGCCGTGGTTGCGCTTCGGATGCCACCGCACCTGGTCAACCTTAAAACGCTGCTTGTGGCGCTTATGTCCGTGGGCCTGGGAAGTCTGCTCTATGTGGGGACGCCGTACGTGGGCGTGGCTCTTGTCGGCCAGATTGCCTTGGGCATAGCCTGGGGTGTCGTCAACCCGCTCCACAACACCATCGTGCAAACGACGGCGCCGCTCGAGCAACTCGGCCGTGTGAACTCGGTCATGGGCTTTGGCAATATGTTCGCCGGCGTGGCGCCGCTGGCGATTGCCCCGTGGCTGGCGGCGACATTTGGCGTGCAGCAGACACTCGTAGGGGCGGGCATGGTCGTGACGGCAGTTCCCGCGGCGTTGCTGCTGTTTGGACGCCGGCATTTTGATCGTGCCGCAAGGCAGTAAAAACCATCACAACATTCGATGAAAATCGCGATTTTGACGAAAAGCGTCGAATGTTGTGATGGTTTGCGCTCCGGGCAGGCCGCCCTTCGGGTCCGGCCACCACAAAGCGGCCAGGCTCCTTTGTGGTGGTTTTTGCTTTGACAGGCCGCGCCTGCGCCTTGGTATACCATGTACGCCGTTCACGAATACACCCCACACCGCCGCACAACCCAGAAAGGTCCCCATGGACACCACCTTCAGCCACATCAAAGCCGTGTTCTGCGATATCGACGGCACGCTGCTCACGAGCCAGCACACGGTGTCCCCGCGCACCGTGGCGGCGATTCGCGCCCTGCGCGAGCGCGGCGTGCTCTTTGGCCTGTGCACCGGGCGCGACGCCCATGCGACCGAGGCCATGTACGAGCTCTGGGGCATCGAAGGCCTGGTGGACGTGCTCGTGGGCTGCGGTGGCGCCGAGGTCATCGACCGCGCGCACGACATCAACGAGCTGAGCTATCCGCTGCCGGGCGAGACCATCGCGCGCATCTGCAAGCACATGGCGGACCTTCCGGCAACACCCGTCTGCCCCCGAGACGGCGTGTTCTACGTGCCCGAGAGCAACGCGTGCGTCGAGCACCTGTCACGCGTCGACGGCGTGCCCTACCAGGTGGTCGATTTTGCCGAGTTCTTGCGCGAGCCGCAGCCCAAGGTGATGTTTACCATGGTGCCCGAGGTGATGCCGCGGGTCATCGAGCGGGCGTCGACGTTTGCCGATAACACTGTTAAGGCGGCGGCTCTGCAAACCACGCAGCGACTCTACGAGTTCATGGATCTGCGCGTGTCCAAGACGCGCGGCCTTGTGCGCGTGGCAGAGCTCAACGACATGGAGCTCCAGGACATCTGCGTATTTGGCGATGCCGACAACGACACCAGCATGGTGGCTGACGCCGGCGTGGGCGTGGCCATGGCAAACGGTAGCGACGCCACCCGTGCCGCCGCCGATTTTGTAACCGCCAGCAACGACAAAGACGGCATCGCGATCTTTATCGAGGAACATCTGCTGTAGCGCCGGGGGAGAACCACCACAATGGGGCGGGTACGTTTGTGGTAGCCTCAGGCGATTTGGGCGAATTGATACCTAAAATCTGCGGGAAAATTCAAATATTGTTGCCTGAACATCATGCTTCTAACCACCGATGGGTTTAAGATATGCTCATCAGTTTGGTAGGATATTCATCCCGGTTAATGACCTACCGCTCACGGTCGATTTTCGACCGTTCACAGGATGTTTGCTCTTGAGCAAATTGTTGTGCAAATAAATCTAATGCCATTAAAAAATAATAGGCAACTAAATTACCAGCAGAAACAAAAAATAGATAGCGAATAAACGAAGGCAAATCTGAGTAAATGTCAAGAGAATTGAGAACTTGCACAAAAATGTCGGTTTTGCTGCTCAGATGTTTAAACAATCGTTATAATTGCATCATTAGCGAGCGCAATTGCAGATTGCGCAGATACGTTTGATAGTGAAAGAGCAAGATCGCGGTCTCTTGGGGAGGAGACATCGATGAAAGCGAATTCGGACAAATCTAAGCAGAGTAATAAAGCGACGCGCCGTGTACTGGCAGGCGTTTTGTGCGGAGCCTCCGTGTTGAGCCTGGTACTGTCGCTCGTCATGCCCCCGATCTCGCAGGCCATTGCCAATGACGCCCAGACGGTTTCTGCCGAGGAAACTGTGATGGGGGGGGGTTCCTCAAGTGAGTCTACTGGTGTAGGCAACGCTACTAACGGGGATGTCGAAAACCAGAATAGTGATGATGCCGAGAATGGCGAGACCGATCCTTCAAATGGCCTTGAGCAGAATCAGGTTGGGGATCAGCCTGAGGACGAGCTACTGGGTGAAGACGGCAAGTCGTCGGATGACAATGCTGCAATGGCGGTCGCGGAAGGCGAGCAGGCCGAAGCGGCATCCGGTGAGATAGATAGCGCGGAAAAGCTGAAAACTGAGCTGGAGAAGGCGAGCGACGCTGCCAACTTTAAGCTTACGAAAGATATTGTTACCAGCGAGACAATTCAGCTCAATAAAAGCGGCAGTATTATCACGTTGGATCTAAATGGCTGCAAGATTAAGCATGAGAGTCCCAATCAGCCTCTCTTCAATATCACCGCTGGAGCAACGTTGACCGTCAAGGACAGCCAGCAAGCTGCCCCGACAGAGACCATGGTTAATGGAGTAAAAAACGGCAATCTCGCTTCAATGGAATACGACGGTTCCAGCATCCCGACCAAGCTTACCTACTACGTAACCGAATCGGTCGCAAAGGGAACCGGTACAACCGAGACCCTTAAAGCGCATAAGGCTGATATCAAGGGCGCCATCGTGGCGTGCGGTAACGCCGACACTACTGGTTTAAAGCTCGTCAACCTTTATAATGGCGGCAACTTCAATCTTGAAAGTGGCGTACTCACACAAAAGAAGGATGACCGTATCGGCGACCTCATCTATGCCGAGAACGGCTCTACCGTCAACATGAGCGGCGGCTATGTGTGCGGCGCTTCTGGCTCGGGTACTGGCGCGGGCATTATGGTATCCAACGCGAACGGTGGCGCCTCGACTCTTAAGCTGACTGGTGGCGTAATCGCTGGCAATTATGCCCCCAATGGCGGCGGCGTGTACGCTAACGGATCCACAGTTAATATGACCGGCGGCACGATTTCCGGTAACGGTACGTCCAAAGATCGATCGGGATACGGCGCTGGTGTTTGTGCTGTTAGTTCAACTGTAGTCATTTCAGGTGGTTACATCACCAACAATAACTATCAGTTCTACAGCGACAATGAAGGCTCCACGAAGCATATTGGTAACGGATGTCACGGCGGCGGTGGTATTGCTGCCTTCAATAGCGGCAGTCTCACAATTAACGGTGGCTTCATCACCGGTAACTATTCTGCCGAGGCCGGTGGCGGTATTTATGCTGGCGCTTGGAATCAGGCTCTCTCCTTGTTTTCGTTCTCTGGTGGAAGCATCGCCAGCAATGTGGCGCAAAACTCTGAGGGCGGCGGCATCCGTATCGCTGCGCCTACAGTTGGCGAATTTAATGTGATCGGCAAGAAAGCCTACATAACTAACAATACGACTAATACCCCCAATGACTGGGGCGGCGGCGGCGTGTTTGTCCAGGGAGGCAACAGTGCCGAAGGCGTTAATTCGGCGTGTCTCAAGATATCCAACGCCCTGATTACCAAAAACTCGGCCAAGGGCTATGGTGGTGGCTTCGCGGCCTGCCCGAGCGGCAAGACGGCGATTACAGATGCCAATGGTATTGCGATTTTCGGAAACACCGATGCAAACGGTGAGAATCTATCAGGCGGCACCAATGGTAAGAATGAAGACCAGCCTTCAAGTGTTGATGGCGGTGAGATTACTGATGACTTCAAGAGGCGTGGCCATGAGGACCTCTTCCTTATCCGCAAGTCGGATAACGCTGACTATATCGCAGCCGTAACGGGCCAGATGCTCGGCGGTGGTGCTGCAAATTGGTCGGGCACGATTGACGGTCAGCTTGCGACCATCGGTAAGTATGACGGAGCCCAAGCCAAGTACATGATTGGCCTAAAGTCCAAACCGTCCGCTGAAGATCAAAATGCTGCTATAGGGCTGGCTACGTTATATATCACGGGCAACAGCTCCAATATCCACGGTGGCGGAATCATGACCAACGGAGACGTTGTCGCCGGTTCCACTCGAGAGGTCAAGGTTTACCCCAAGATGAAGCTCAACGGCACCAAGGTGCTTGAGGGCGGCAAGCTTAAAGGAAATGATTTCGATTTCCAGCTTCTCAGGCAGAACAAGATTATTAACGAACTAGGCGAGATCTCATATACGATTCCGAGCTTTGATTCCAATGGTGATCTTCAGCTCAATCGCTGCTCGGTGGTCGATACGGTGAAAAACGATGAGAACGGAAATCTCACCTTTGATCTGGGTGAAGTTTATGCCGATGACGATCTTGTTTACTACTTGGTAGAGGTTCCGGGCACGGACAAGGACAAGGGCGTGACTTACGACAAAACGATCTACAAAATTGATCCTGAGGTTGTGAAGGATGAGGGCAAGTCGCACAACGTGCTTGACATTAAATACACGTATTACAAAGTCAAGAGCGTTTCGGTAACAAAGGTAAAAAATGACGGCGCTGGCGCAAGAACGCCAGAAACAGAACCAGCAGCCGTCACAGAAGCTGAAGGCGAAAACGCTGTTATCGCTGCGCTTACTAGTGGTGCAACTTTCACCAACAAGTACACTCCGTACACCTCCAGCGGTTCTTGGACTCCCAAGGCGACTAAGGTCGTTGAGGGTGGCGAGATGAAGGAGTTTACGCTTCAGCTTGCGACCGATGGCAGTTTTCAGCACATTATTCGTGAGGCCAATACTACTGGCGATAACAAGAAGCAGACGCTTTCGTTCTTAGATGACTCTGATAAGGGGATTGAGTACTCGCTCTCTGATATCACGAAGGAGCCTGACTCCACGGGCCGTGGCGCTTCCAAGACCTTCACGTACTATGTGCGCGAGAAAGACAACAGTTCGCTGTTCTCGCACTACAAGTTCGATAATTCGGTCTACAAGTTCACAGTTGTTGCAACGGACAATACCAGTGGGACCATCAGCTGTAAGGTGACCTACAGGAGGGGGACCGTTGACCCCGGCGGTACGTGGGTAAACGCCGATACTGCGGACCACGAACTCACCGACAGTTCCAACCCCACCTTCACCAACACCTACTCTACCTCTTTGCCCCTTTCTGGTATGTCGGGCGTCACTCTGACGTACCTTGCCGGCGCGGCGGTGCTTTGCGCTGCTGCAGCCTGGATGCACGTTCGTCGCAAGGCGAGCGCGAGGGGAGGTGAGCGTCGTGAATAAGAAAGTTTGCTCCTTCCCGATCTTGTTTGCGCTGCTTGCCCTCTTGATCGGCACCTGCGCGGTTGTGTTCCCCGCTTCCGCGCAGGCCGCGCCGACCTCGACCGGTTCCATCACGGTGAGCGGCACCGTGGCGCGCAGCTACGATGCCTTCCAGATCTTCAGCGCCAACGTTATCGACGACAGCGGCGACGCCAAGATTGCTACCGACCTCGCCTGGGCAAGCGGCGCCGCGCGCGATGCCGTGTTGCCTGTGCTGCACAGCGCCGGTATGCCCAATTCCCAGACCACCGCGCAGGAAGCTGCCGAGTGGCTCAACACCGATTCCCACCTTACGAGCGCGCTGAGCGCACAGCTCGCTCGTTCCCTCCAGAGCTCTGGCGCCGAGCCCGTGGCCCTTAACGCGGGCACGGCGGCCGAGCTGCCCTGCGGCTACTGGCTCATCGTCGCCGACGACGACACCATCGCCCAGAACGAGGCCGGTACCGCGCCGATCATGGCCCTGGTCGGCGGCAGCGCCGTCGCCGTCAAGCCCAAGGCCGCCACTCCCAAGGTGGCCAAGCACGTGCTGGAGGACAGTACCGATGCCTGGCAGAAGGCCGCCGACGCCACGGTCGCCGACGACCTGTACTGGCGCCTCTCTGCCACGGTTCCCGCGGGCCTTTCCGCCTATGACACCTATGCGGTGCAGTTCGTCGACACCATGAGCGCGGGGCTCGACCCCTCCAAGGTGGCCGCGAGCATGCGCGTGTACGTGGCGGCGGGCGTGGACGGCGGCTTCGGTGCGGTCCAGACCGACAAGGACGGCCGCGCCGGCACCGAGCCTGCGAAGGGCTGGACCGACATCACGGCCCAGTGCGCCACCAAGGTAGCGGCCGACAGCAAGACCTTCACCGTGCGCACCGGCGACCTCATCGCCGCGCTCGGCGGGGCCGACGCCTTCACCGCGGGCGCCCGCGTGGTCGCCGTGTACAACGCGCCGCTCAGCAGCGCGTGCAACCACGGCATCGCGAAGGGCAACCCCAACGAGGTCTACCTGCGCTACCCGCGCTCTCCCTTTGCCGACCAGTCCGGCGACGCGGGCTTCACCCGCACGCCGAGCGACGATGCGTGCGCCTACACCTGGGATCTCGCGCTCACCAAGCGCGGCAGCGACGGCGACAAGCCGCTTGCCGGGGCGGTCCTGAGCATCGCCGACGACCGCGGTCGCACGCTGGCGGCCGATGGCACGTGGGATGCGGAGGGCAAGGCCACCGTCACCACGGGCGAGGACGGCCGCGTGACCGTCTCGGGCGTGGACTCGGGCAAGCTGGAGGTCCGCGAGCTCAAGGCGCCCAAGGGCTACACCGCCTTTGAGGGCACGCGCTCCGTGACAGTCAAGGCCGAGGGCCTGGACGTCGACCAGGTGGCCGCCGCCAAGCCCAAACTCACCATCACGGCCGAGTCGCCCCTGCGCGCCGACAGCGCGGACGGGTCGACGGGCAGCCTGGAGGCGTCGCTCATCAACACGCCCACCAACGTTCCCCCTCGAGGCTTTATGCCCTCGACAGGAGATATGGCAATGTTCGCCGCGGCCGCCGTGGCGGTCGCCGGAGCCGCGCTCATCGTGGTCGCGCTCCTGGTCAAGCGGGGAGGTGGCAGCCATAAAGAATAGCTGTCAGCCCCACAGAGAGCGGGGCGAGACGTAGCGAAGTAGATGCTAAGACACAGACAGATGATGACCGATCGAATGAGAACCAACCGGAAAACGGAGGAAAAGAAGATGAGCATGAGCAAGAACATCGCACGCCTGGCAGTAACCGCCGGCCTCACCGCAGCGTTGAGCTTTGGTGGAGTCATGGCGCCGGTGACCATGGCGTTTGCTGCTGAGGGCGGCTCAACTGTGACGTTCAGTGATTCCGATTACGCCAAGTCGTCTACCTACAAGGGCATTCAGATCTTCAAGGCTAAGGTGACTACGACTAACGGAACCACGACGGTGAGCGGCATCGAGTGGGCCGGCGCCGATACGACTGAGCAGAAAGCGATCCAGCAGGCTGTTGTTAATGCAATTCAAACTGAAAAAAGCGGTTACAACAGCACGAACGCTCAGGATGCAGCCGACTATCTGAGTGCAAATGTCCACGTCTCGGGGACGTCCGAGCAAGTCAAAAACGATAATGTACTGAGTCTGATTGCTGCCAATCTTGAAAAGAACAATACGCTTACTTGGAAGGAAACTTCGGAAAACAGTGCCCAGCTTACTGATCTCTCTGCTGGTTACTGGCTGTTCCTTACTAAGACGCCTGGTAAGCCTGACGGAAAGTCTACCGACGCGTTTACGGCTCCTGTGTATGCTGTGATTGACGGCACCAACGCAACAACCATTAAGCCCAAGAAGAGCGTCCCCACGGTCGAGAAGAAGATCCTCGATGATGCTGACGCTGCGAAGGCGAAGGATATCAAGAGCTCAAAAGCATGGAAAGACGTTGCTGACTCCCAGATCGGCCAGGAGGTGAACTACAAGCTCACCGGCAAGATTGCCAGCAACTACGCCACCTTTGACGCGTATGCTTACAAATTCACCGATAATCTTTCGACGGGTCTGGATTATGTCGGTAACTCAGTCGAGGTGTACGCCCTGAACAACAACACCTACACTAAGATTAGCTCGACTTCCTATACGGTTAGCTTCCAGAATCAGAAACTTACCGTTGACTTTCCTGTTGACAACAACGGTAATAAGGGTTTGAAGTCTGCCATTGCTGACGGTACTGGCACCCTCAGCATTGATGAGAACACCGAGATCGTTGTCTTCTACAAAGCCAAGCTTAACAAGAACGCTGTTATCGGCAACAACACCGCAGCGAACACCGTGGGTGGCAACCCCAACACCGTCACGCTCACGTACTCCAATAACCCGTATGGCATTGACACGGGCGAGACGATCGGGGACACCGTCGCCGACTTCGCCTTCAAGCTCAATCTTAAGAAGGTCGACCAAGGCACTGAGAAGGGTCTTGGAGGTGCTGTGTTCACTATCCAGTCTAACGATGATAATACCCGGGGTCAGTACATCGCTTCGAAAGACGACGCTAACGCTCACGTTGTCGCGGGCCAGCTCGTGTCTGTTACCAATCCCAACGAGCTTCCCGAATATGTTAAGTTTACGTCCAGTAGTGATGAAAGCAACAAGGGAATGATTGAGGTCAAGGGCCTTGATGCTGGCTCCTATACGGTGACCGAGATTGCTACCCCCGACTCCAATTATAAAACTACGGCCGACCCCTTCACCTTTACCATCAGCCCGACCTATAACGACTTGAAGACGAAGGTGACGACCCTTGAGGCAAAGGTGTCTGAGGCAGACGTGAAACGCACCGACATCGCCTTCGGTAAGCTCGACGGCACTGACGGAGACAATAAGCTGACCGGTGCGAATGGCACCGGCACCAACGCCGCCACCGGTGAGATCACCATCAACGTCGGCAACACCAAGTCCGTCGGCCTCCCGCTGACCGGTCTTAACGGCGTGACCTTCACTTGGATCGCTGGTGGCGCGGTGCTGTGCATCGGCGTGGCGCACCTCATCCGCAGCCGTAAGCAGGCTGAGGAGTCCGAACAGGAGTAACGCTCGCTCACCCATCCCTTTGGCAGGTGGGATGTGATGGCCATGAGACTTGCGGACACTTTTCTCGTCCATCGACGTTCTTGCTTTGCCATTCTCTTTTCGGGGCAGACTCCGCGCTGGAGTCTGCCCCGTTTTTTTGGGATAACGCAGCCAGCCTTCACCGTCCGATGTAGCTCGTTCGTCATCGCGTTTCTCGACTCGTATGAGGTTCGGTTTAAGGCCCGTAGGCGCACGCGCGGTGCGGACGGTAGAAGGCATTTGCGCCGCAACAAGCGCAAATAAGAATGCCCGGGGTTCGGAGCCCGGGCATTTAACAACGTCGGAAACTGGTCGCCCGCGCTCCTAAGTACTTACGCGGGGTGCGTCGTTTCCTGTAGCTATTGTATCCCGAATCACCCCGCCGATTCGGGACATTTTGAAAACGCAAATATGGGCTTAGGCACGAACGGTATCTCATTAATTCCGAAAATTATGTATAATTCCAATACAAACTGGAATCGAACGAAAACAATGGAAATGAACGAAGCGCTAATCTACTTACAAGAAGCACTAGGCCTTTCCGCCAAGACCAAAACTTGGCCTGGATCCGCATGCTTGCCGCTGCATCTGCGGGCGATTGAGGTCCGCGCTGTTGACGCAAACGGTTTTTCGTTTTTGCTTGCAAGTTTGCCTACTGGCGTCGGGCTTCCCGAGGCTAAGAGGGTCTATAGCCAGCTAGCCTTGCGCGCGGAGACTCCCGTTGTCGTTTCGTTTCCTGATGCCGATGCACGTCAGCGCAAAGCATTGGTCGCACAAGGGATTCCCTTTGTCTGCCCAGGTAGACAGGCCTTTCTTCCATTTATGGGCACGGCCTGCACGGAGAGGGGCAGTGTCCGGTTTCGCAATCACGCGACCAAGATGTCGCCCAACGCGCAGGCTGCCGCAATCTGGGGAGCAGCCCAGGAGCCATATCGTCCCTATGACCTTTGTCGTGCGCTTGGGATCTCGGCAAGCCGCGCGAGTGAGGCCATAACCGAGCTTGTTGACAGGGGGCTCGCGAGGCGCGAGCGTTGCGAGCGACGTGTCGTCGTGCTTCCTATTGCCGTTGATCTTCTGCTCAGTGAGCACATGACAGAGCTTTCCTCGCCTGTCTCGAAGGTCTTTTTTGCAAGGAAGACACCGCAGATTGACTGTCTTGTTGACGCTGGGGAGACGGTGCTTGCTGCGCGTTCGATGCTCGCTGCGCCGGGTATGGAACAAAAGGCCGTCTTAAGAAGTGCATGGCGTCAACTGTGCGACCTTGAAGTCGCAGACGGGGAGTTGCCGGATAACGAAACGGCGATGATCCAAGTGTGGCGCTATGCGCCCGTGTTTGCCGGCTCCTCCCGTGTCGACGACATTTCGCTTGCGCTATCTTTGGCGGCAATCGACGATGAGCGAATTCAGCTCGAAGTCGATCGCATGTTTGGAAAGGATTATCCATGGCAAGAAGCGCTGTAGAAGGTCTCCAAGAATTCGGACCGTAGGCGGTGTTTCGGTCCTAGCTGCGTTGTCCGGTGCATGAGTTCGCTAATCGGCTATTATTTGTTTAGACAACATGAGCTGTAGAGGAGTGACCGGCGATGGTGCAGGGCGCCAAACATATGAAGAGCAATAACGCCGCGGCCAACGGTGGCTCAAGCCCTCAGCCCAAACCTCAACCAAAGCCCAAGCGTCGTCGCAAGCGACTGCCGCGCTGGGCCGACAGGCTCATCACCATCGTCATCATCCTTATCGGCGTGGGCCTTATGACCTGGCCGTGGATCTTGGACCGGCTCGAGGCCTCGGGCGTGTTCAACCAGATCAGCACCGTGTCCAGCACCGTGGACGCGCTGTCTGAAGAGGAGCGCGAGCGCATCCTGCTCCAGGCGCGCTCCTTTAACGAGCAGCTGGCGGGCGAGGCCACCGAGCTTTCCGCCGATCAGATCGAGCCCTACGCTCAGCAGCTCATCTTTGACCGCGACCCCATGATGAGCTGGGTCGAGATCCCCTCCATCGACGTGAGCATGCCTATCTACCACGGCACGAGCGAAGAAGTCCTCATGGCGGGCGTCGGCCACCTGGAGGGCACGAGCCTGCCGGTGGGCGGCACCTCGACGCATTGCGTGCTCACCGCGCACTCGGGTATGCGCAACCTGAGCATGTTCGACGACATCCACTCGCTGGAGCCCGGCGACCTGGTGCTGCTGCACACCATGAACAAGACGCTCGCCTACAAGATGGTGGACTCCGAGGTGGTGCTGCCCGAGGAGATGGAGTCGCTGACCATCGAGCCGGGCGCCGACAAGGTGACACTCGTCACCTGCACGCCCTACGGCGTGAACGACCATCGCCTGCTGGTGCATTGCGTGCGCACCAAGTACAACAAGAAGGACGTCGACAAGCAAAAGTCGCTGGCCGGCCGCCACTGGGGCAAGCGCGAGTTTGCCGTGTTCATCGTGGTCGTGGCCATTGTGCTGTTGCTGCTGGACATCGTGATCCACGCGGTCCGCAAGCGCCGCAAGGCCAAGGCCTCGGCATAAGACATCGTCCAGAACTACCACAATGGGGACAGGCACCTTTGTGGTGGTCGGGACTTCCAAACCATCACAACATTCAATGAAAATCGCGATTTTGGCGAAAAGCGTCGAATGTTGTGATGGTTTTCGTTGTGGGCGGAACAGTTTTCGCTGCGGGCGAGACGGTTTTCGCTATGGACGGTGCGGTTTCGCTCCAGAACCGCCGGCCCGACGCCTGCCAGCCTGCCGCCCTCGTTACGTTTTCGCTGCATTTGGGTAAAGCACCTGCTCCAAGCGGCGTTGCCTTGTATACTAGAGCGGTTTATCTGTTATGCGGAAGGGAGCGCCTATGGCACTCAGCGAGAAAGATGTGCGCGGCATCGCCGAGTACGCAAAGATCGCACTGACCGATGACGAGCTCACCCAGATGACGTCCTACATGAACGACGCCGTCCAGATGCTCGAGCCCGTCCTGCAATATGACTTGCCCGACGTGGAGCCCACGTTCCATCCCATCGGAAGCCTGTCCAACGTGATGGGCGACGACCTGCGCGAGCCCGAGCGCGATATGCCGCTCGACGTCGCGCTCGAGAACGCCGGCAGCGCGCGCGACCGCTACTTCCGCGTGCCGTCCATTTTGGGAGAGGGGGAGAGCGAGTAATGGCGCAGAGCTTCGATTCCCTTACCGCCGCCCAGATTGCCGCAGGCGTTGCCGCCGGTGACTTTACCGCAACCGAGGTGGCCCAGGCCTCCCTTGCGGCCATCGAGGCGCGCGAGGGCGGGGTCCAGGCATTCCTGCAGGTGGCGCCCGAGCTTGCGCTCGAGGCCGCCGCGCGCGTGGATGCCGACCGCGCTGCAGGCAAGCCGCTGCCCCCGCTCGCGGGCGTGCCGCTGGCCATCAAGGACAACATGAACCTCGTGGGCACGCGCACCACCTGCGCTTCCCGCATGCTCGAGAACTACCAGAGCGTCTACACCGCCACCTGCGTCCAGCGCATGCTCGACGCCGGCTGCCTGCCCATGGGCAAGGCCAACATGGACGAGTTTGCCTTTGGCAGCTCCACCGAGAGCTCGGCGTTCCACCGCACCAACAACCCCTGGGATACCGAACGCGTGCCCGGCGGCTCCTCGGGCGGCTCCGCTGCCGCCGTCGCCGCGGGCGAGGTCGCGCTCTCGCTGGGCTCGGACACCGGCGGCTCCATTCGCCAGCCGGCGTCGCTGTGCGGCGTGGTGGGCTTTAAGCCCACGTATGGCGCCGTGAGCCGTTACGGCGTGGTTGCCTTTGGCTCGTCGCTCGACCAGGTGGGTCCCTTTGGCCGCACGGTCGAGGATGTCGCGCTGGCCATGAACGCGCTTACCGGCGCGGGCCACGATCCGTACGACTGCACCAGCCAGGATTGCGCCGTCGACTTTACCGAGCATCTCAACGACAGCATCGAGGGCAAGCGCGTGGGCATCATCCCCGCGTTTATGGAGGCCGAGGGCCTGACGCCCGAGGTCAAGGCCGCTGTTCAGCGCGCCGCCCAGGAGCTGCAGAACCAGGGCGCCGAGCTGGTCGAGGTCGACCTGCCGCACCTGGATGCCGCCATCGCCGCCTACTACGTCATCGGCCCGGCCGAGGCGTTCTCCAACCTGGCCCGCTTCGACGGCATTCGCTACGGCTATCAGGAGGAGGGCTGCGCCAACCTGTCCGACCAGAGCTCGCTTTCGCGCGCCCACGGCTTTGGCGCCGAGGCCAAGCGCCGTCAGATGCTCGGCGCCTACCTGCTGAGCTCGGGCGTGTACGACAAGTACTACTACGCTGCGCAAAAGGCCCGTACGCTCATCACGCGGGACTACGACGCCGCGTATGCCAAGGTGGACACCATCCTCATGCCAGCCTCGCCGCGCACGGCCTTTAAGTTTGGCGAGATCAGCGACCCCACGCAGATGTACCTCTCCGACCTGTACACCATCTCGCTCAACATTTGCGGCAACGGCGGCATCTCGGTGCCGCTGGGCCTGGGCGAGGACACTCAGCTGCCCGTTTCTGCCCAGCTGGTGGGCCCGGCGTTTAAGGACCGTCAGCTGCTCACGTTTGCCCGCGCCCTGGAGCGCGGCTTTGCCGATGCCGCCACGGGCGCGCCCGTGCTTTCCGTCGCGCCCGATTTTGCCGGGAAGGGAGGCGAGCTGTAATGAAGGAGCTTTCCGAGGTCCTGCAGGATTGGGAGGCCGTGATCGGCCTGGAGATCCACACCGAGCTCACCGCACTCGATACCAAGATGTTCTGCAACTGCAAGCTCAGCCACGATGACGAGCCCAACGCCAACGTGTGCCCGGTGTGCCTGGGCCTGCCCGGCGCCCTGCCGGTGCCCAACAAGCGCGCTATCGAGAGCATCGTCAAGGCGGGTCTGGCCACCAACTGCGAGATCCAGCGCCACTCGATGTTCTACCGCAAGCACTACTTCTATCCCGATATGGCCAAGAACTTCCAGACCACGCAGGGTCCGGTCGCCTTTGCCATGTACGGTCACCTTGATCTGGATGTGACCGGTCGCGGTGCCGCCGAGCGCCCCGAATGCGCGTTTGGCGAGGCCGAGGCCCAGAGCCTGGCGAGCGCCTCGGCCAACGCCGAGGGCTTGTCCACGTCCATGACGTCGACCATGCGCGAGGGCAACCAGCGCGCCGGCCACCTGGCCAGCTATGACGCGTCCAACTTGCAGATGCCCGAGCGTCGCGAGGACGGTTCCTACACGGTGCCCATCCGCATCCTGCGCATCCACATGGAGGAGGACGCCGCCAAGATGGTCCACGTGGGTGGCGCCGAGGGCCGCATTACCGCCGCGGCCGAGTCGCTCGTCGACTACAATCGCTGCGGCACGCCGCTGATCGAGCTCGTCACCGAGCCCGACCTGCGCACGCCCGAGGAGGCTCGCCTGTTTATGGAGAAGCTCCGCCGCATCTTTGTGACGCTGGGCATTTCGGACTGCTCCATGGAGAAGGGTTCCATGCGCTGCGACGGCAACGTGTCGCTGCGTCGCCGCGGCGAGACCAAGCTGGGCACCAAGACCGAGCTCAAGAACCTCAACTCGTTTAAGAGCCTGCATGACGGCCTTGCTTACGAGATCTGCCGCCAGGCTGAGGTGCTCGAGGAGGGCGGCATTATCTATCAGGAGACCCGCCACTGGGAGCCCAGTCGCAAGCGCACCGTGGTCATGCGTGTGAAGGAAACGGCAGACGACTATCGTCTGTTCCCCGATCCCGACCTGGCGCCGTTCGATCTGGACGACGAGTTCATCGACCGCTGCCGTGGTGAGATTCCCGAGCTGCCCGATGCCAAGCGCGCCCGTTTAGAGGTCGATTTTGGCATTAAGGCGGCAGACGCCGAGCAGATTGCCGGCGACCCAGAGTTTGCCGAGTTCTTTGAGGCCGCCGCTGCCGGCATGGCTGGCAAGGAGGCCCAGACGGTCGCGAACCTGCTGGTCAACGAGATGATCGCCTACCTTAAGGGCGCGGGCGTCTCGCTGGCCGAGTCTGGCATCGCGCCGGCTCAGGTGGCAGCCCTTGCCAAGCTGCTGGCGACCGATGCCATTAGCTCCAACCAGGCGCACGAGGTCTTTGAGGCCATGGCCCAGACCGGCGACGACCCCAACAAGATCGTCGACGAGCGCGGTATGCGCCAGGTGAGCGATGCCGGCGCGCTGCAGCCGATTGTGGACGAGGTGCTGGCAAACTGTGCCGATCAGGCGCAGCAGTATCGTGACGGCAACCAGAAGGTCATCGGCTTTTTGGTGGGCCAGTGCATGAAGGCGAGCCGCGGCAAGGGCAACCCGAAGCTCTTCAACGAGTTGCTGAGAACGTCGCTCTCGTAAACGGGAACCCGGGAGCCCCGGCAGGGCGGGTGCTTCCTCAAAATTTCAAACAGTCCTGCGCAAGACGAAGGCCACATTAAGTGGCCTTCTTTGCGTGCGGAACT
>OGYK01001085.1_pt1 | contig 20872 bp, 20 predicted proteins | sample 1576501 | NCBI WGS metagenome assembly OGYK01 (sample SAMEA3541530, study PRJEB24748) | human gut metagenome | biome: human gut; feature: human-associated habitat; material: faeces | place: China | collected 2012
GCCACAAAAGCGTCCACATAGGCGGCCGGCACCCGCGCCGATGCACTGGCCGCGACCGAGCCGTCCGCCCGGACGCGCAGATTGATGTTGCGCACCCGCCGCCGCGTCAGCGTGTAGGCAATGCCCCCCGCCGCGCGCTGCTGCACCTGCTGTGTAGCCAAGCCGCCGCCCCCTTGTCAGAAATATATATGCAATATTGTACACGCATTTACGGGAAAGTGCAAGCAAAAAGGCGGACACGCCGCCCGCTGTTTTATTCGTTTGGTTGCTGCAAAAGCAACGCACCATTTTATTTTGAAATGTGGTATACTTGTTGTGCGTGATACTGGATAAAAGAAGTAATCCGCGCTATCTCCCATGCCTTAAACGAGTTTTATATGTCTCTTTTATGGGATTTCCAGCACTAATTTTGCACACATGCAAAATTAGTGCTATAATGTTGGCAAATGACCTAAAATAAAAGAAAGGGTGCTTATTATGAGAAAAAGCCGCGTTCTTTTTTACACTGCTTCTGCCGCACTGCTGTTATCTCTAACGGCTTGCGGAGTGACGATTACAGCGGTACACCTGCCCGATGAAGTACAGGTTAATGTGGGTGCAACTGCTGAGACCGCCGCTACTTATGAAAGTAAACAAGAAGCTGACGCCGCCGCCCAACAAGCTGCTGCAGATAGAATCGACTGGTCGTGGACTGTTGGTGACGACACCATTGCCACGGTGGACAACAGCGGCGTAGTTACGGGCATTAAGGGCGGCAGCACGCTTGTCACTGTCACTTCGGCAGATGGCAAGTTTACTGCAAGCTGCCCCGTGACGGTCAACCAGCCGCTGCAAGGGATTGCGCTCAGCAATATAGACTTGGTCATCAACCGCACAGATAATGCCGACATTAACTGCACCCTGACCCCTGCCGACACCACTGACACAGACATTGTCTTTGAAATTGCCGACAACAGCATAGCCAAGCTGAACGGCAGCAAGGTCGTTGCAGTGGGCAATGGTACAACGACACTGACGGCGGCTTGCGGCAAAATTAAAGCAAACGCGCAAATTACCGTGACGACTGCTCCGACAGAGATTCAACTTGACAGCACCGAGGGCGTGCTGACCGTGGGCAACACCCATACAATTCAAGCTACCCTGCTGCCAGAGACGACCACTGACACAGACCTTGTATGGAGTGTATGTAATGAAAGTATAGCTACTGTCGATGAACATGGCACAGTTACGGCACAAGGCCCCGGAAACTGCGTTGTTACCGCAGCTACCCCGGACGGTGCTTTGAAAGCGACCTATTCGCTGACTGTAAAAGCAAAGCAAACGGTAAAAGCAGCTTCTAACACCAGTACAACCACGCCGAGTTACACTGCACCGTCCGCTCCTTCCGCTTCCACGCCCACTTATGTGCCTGAGCCTGCACCGGCACCTGCTCCTGCTGAGCCTTCTCAGCCGAGCGGTGGGGATAGTGGCAGTTCGAACGACCCGCTTGGCGGGCTGAACCCCAATGACTATTGGGTAAGTCCTGACCAGACTGACTGGACGCAGGACGACTCAAATGCGAGCAAAGATTCCGACACATGCATTATGAACTGCGGATGATGCCGCCGTTATCCGGGCATAACTAGGGGACGGGTTCCTGTTTCACTTTTCTTTTTTTATAGCCACGGGGTCGGCTTTGCCGATCCCGTGATTTTTTCTTTTTTGTTTTCCTCTTACTCTTTATAAAACAAAAGCCCCTCTTGCCTTTTGCAGCAAAGTGAGGTACCAGAAGCTTAGTTTGGTGACCCGTACGGGAATCTCCCGCGCCCTAAAAACAGCCCGCGGGGCTGTTTTTGCCCCGCGGTACGCCGGACGCGGGGCCCGGGCTTTTCGATTCCCGCACGGGTCACCGTTTACGTTCGACACCTATTGAAAAGTAAATAAAAAGAAAAAAGCACTACCTCAAATGAAGTAGTGCTTTTTGGTGACCCGTACGGGAATCGAACTTCTATCATTCTACAAATATCCTTTAATGCAATACGTACTAACGATAATTTTATCACTGGTATGGATTTCATTAAAGGGTATTTTTATATCTGTGTGGTACAAAGTGTGGTACTCTTCATATAAAAAGTGTGGTACAGCACCTGCTTGCAAGAATAAATAAAAAAGTTGGTGATACCCCTCTTGCCAGTACGTGCGAACTGAATATCATGATAATAAAGCCACCTACTGAAAATTACTCAAAGGAGATTATTATCATGAAAGGCAAATATTTGAATTTGCGGTCCGAAATCATCCGCGCAGGCTTTACCTGCTACAATGTCGCGGAGGCCATCGGCATTTCCCCGCAAGCATTGTCGCAGAAGATGAACGGATATTCGCTCTTTTCGGCAGAGGAAATCGCACGCATCGGAAGGTTGTTGAATATCAATAAGGACGATTACTACACTATTTTCATCGAGCCAGTCACATAAAATGGCCGGCTCTAAGGAGTCCGCATGTATACCACACAAAGTAAAATGATTTCTCGCGCAATCTGGGTTGAGAAAAAGCACGTTTGGAAAATCAACCTCCAAAAGAACGGTGTCCGAAAGTCTTTTTATTCAAGCGTCCCGGGTGACAAAGGCCGAAAGATCTGCGCCCAAAATGCAACCTCGTGGTTGTCTGGAGCTTGCCCATTTAGCGTCAGCGAACGTACAACGGTTGATACCGTGTTTGAGCGCTACCTCCAAGATAAGGCACTCGAAACCACAAACATCTACACCATCCGCAACAGGTATAACAACCACATTAAACCTATAATTGGCAAAGTCCCGGTTATGCTACTAACTAAGCAGGATTTAAAGCGAGTTATCTATACCGCATACAGAAAGCACAATCTTAGTCAAAAAAGTCTTAAAAATATACGCGGCGATTTATCTGGATTCTGTAATTATTTGGACTGTGCCGATATCCGGAACGATTTGCGTACATCAAACATTAAAATTCCCTCAAACGCCAAAAAAGGTCAAAAGCAAGCACTTGACGTTTCTTCGCTTAACATCTTATTCACCGAATCTCAGGTGCCTTATAATGGTACGATTTGTCAAGACAGCTTAATCTATGCATATCGATTCCAAGTCGTTACAGGGTTACGTCCTGGTGAATTGATGGGCCTTGAGTGGGGCGATATTGACAATGATTATATACATATACGCCGTGCCATCAATGCTAAAGGCATCACTACAAATGGGAAGAACGAATTTGCCGCACGCGACTTCCCGCAGACTCGATATACACGTATGCTTTTAGAAAGTCAACAAGTCTATCGAGTCACTCCGTTAGACCCTCATGAGAGGGTCTTTGGAAGCACTGGTCAACTATGCTACCGTAAACGCTGGGGGATCTATTGCAGGTATAACGGTATCCCTTATATTACGCCGTATGAGCTGCGACATACCTTTAGCTCAATCTACAAAAATCACTTTAGCAACTGGGTTTACGAGGAGTTAGTTGGTCATACACATCCTGGTGTTAATGGTGTCTATATGCACCCGATGGATGGAGACATGGACGGCGTTCCTGCTCTGCTTGACAGCTTGCTTGATGAAAGACTTTCATTAGGTAGAGCAAAGCGGATGCTCTTATCTAACGGCCAAACCAAATAAAAAAGCACTTTATAAAGACGAGCTTCATTCAAGAAATTTGTAATGAAGTTCGTCTTTTCTTTATTGTCCACCCTTGCGAACTGAGTAGAATTATAAGCACAGGGAGCGAACAAGCAAGATACATCCTCTCGGTTGTCATATTGCTTTACGTTTCCTCCATCAGAAAAGGGAGGTGACAGAAATGTCGTTTGGTTCTATCAACAGCAGTGCTCGACACACTTGCTTTTGGTTGCATCTATCCGGCACCATTCCTTAGTTACCAATGGCGAGGACAGTACTTCGGAAACAACATAACGATAATGCCAAGGAGGAAATAACCATGAAAATCATTGGTTATAGACGCAGTGACTTTGTCACGAAAGAAGGCCGTCCTGTCACCGGCTGCCGCATCTACCTCGCAACGGAGATTGCCTCCCAGAACGGGGAGGGCGTCTTCGTCAGGGATATGTATCTCTCTGACGCTAAGATGGCCGAACTTAAAATCAACCTTCATGACCTGATGGGACGCGAAGTGAAGATTTTCTACAACGAGTACCGTAAGCCTGAGAACATTGTGGTGCTCGACTAAGGTTTCCAAGCACACTGTAGGACGCGTTAGCGGCCTCACCTCAAAAATGGGGCTTGTCTCATTTTTGAGGTAAACCAATCAACACCCATACAGCACCTTGAAAATTTTATAACGACAAGCGTACGCTATGGACTTAAAGCCGCCACACAGGTATGGAGCTAGTATTACCTCCATACCTGTGTGTACAGTCCATAAAGCCTATAACTATAAGCTTTAAAGCGTACACAGCGGCTTTGTGTCCGTAGTGTACTGGGTACACTATATGGCAAAAGGTTACGCGACACGCCGTTACCAGCTGACAATCAACAATCCACAAGAGCATGGCTATGATCATAATGTTATCAAGGCTGCTCTTGAAAAAGGAGCCAAGCTCCTTTATTGGTGCATGGCTGATGAAGTGGGGCAAGAGGAAACCTATCACATACACTTATTTTTAGTATATGAAAATCCTGTAATGTTCACAACCCTAAAGAACAAGTTTCCTACTGCGCACATCGAAGTGCCTCAATGGGGAAAAAATTCCGAAAACTATGCTTACATCCGTAAAGAGGGTGCTAAGTATAACAAGGATGCAAACGGTCACTACAAGTATACCGACTCCAAGGGAAAAGTACATGAAGGGATAAACTACTCTGACACGTTTGAAGAAAGTGGCAGTTTACCCCCTGACAGCAAGCAGGGCGACCGTAACGACTTACGGACTCTGTATGCACTGATTGCATCCGGGGCAGACAATGCGCAAATTCTGGGTGAGCACCCGGAATACCTGCGAGATATCTCCCACATTGACCGGACAAGGCAGACCATCCTGGAGGAGAAATACCGCAATGTATTTCGCCAGATGACAGTCACCTATATCTTTGGCCCTACTGGCACAGGAAAAACTAGGTCGGTAAAAGAAGGATGCGGATACTCAAACTGCTACGCGGTGTCTGACTATCACCATCCTTTTGATGGCTACCGGGGGCAGAAAGTGATGCTCTTCGATGAGTTCCACAGTAGCTTGCCCCTTAATAGCATGCTGCAATACCTGGATGGCTATCCTTTGGAATTACCCTGTAGGTATGCTAACAAGCAGGCTTGCTACACGGAAGCATACATCATTTCCAACTTGCCGTTGGAGAAGCAGTATGTTTCCGAGCAGCACGAAAAGCCGGAGGCTTGGGACGCGCTCTTGCGGCGCATCAACTGCGTTCGGGTTTTTGACCTCGACGGCAGTCACAAGGACTATACGGTTCACGAGTATTTTCACCCTTGCACCACACCGACATTTGAGCAAATAGAGATTGATGATTGTCCGTTCTAGCGGATGAAAGCTGTGCTATCAGGCTATACGGGCATTTATTTTGAAAGGAGATTTAATCATGCGTAATGATTCTGATCGCCTGCAATGGCAGACGGAAAAAAATTATATCATGAATACGTTCCACAATGGGCTTAGACGTATTCAAACCGATTCAAAGACCGCACAGCAATATGTGCTGCTGTGCCTCGCACTCGCAGTTGCCGCCCTGATTATGGTTTCGGGCGGCTCTGGCGAGGACGTGATTTCGGTAGTATTTAGACCGTTCGTTAATTTTATTCGGGTAATTGCATGGCTGGCAGAGTGCCTTGGCGTCATTTACCTCTTTGGTTATATCCCCCACAGTTGGTCATATTACGACGATTTTTCGCGTGCTGGTATCTGCAACCAGGCGCATGAAGCACCACTGCTAGTTAAGGCCAACAGGGATGGTAATATTCAACAGCTTACTTTCAGCCTTAAAGGCTGCCCGCTCGAATACTGGGAAGACAATCGGACAACAATCGAATCCGCACTTAATGTGACCGTCCTCTCTATCACTCAGGGCAGCAACAACCAGCTCTTTGACCTTCGTGTTGTTGCCGGGTGCAACCTTATGGGGCGGCTAATCCCGTGGGCAGATACATATATGGACGATAGCGACACAAAAATCGTCTTGGGCATCAATGCGGCAGGCATTCCCGTTAGCATTGATTTTAGCCAGCTGCCTCATTGGCTTTTGGCTGCTGCCACCGGCATGGGTAAGACGCAGTTGGCACTGTTGATTCTCTACCAGCTGTCGCAAAAAGGCTACGACATCTACCTCGCCGATTATAAAGGTGTGGACTTCGGCCCCGAATATCGTAAGACGGGGCATTATGCAGATGATGATGCTGCCCTTGAGCAGATGCTTGACAGTGTTGTACATGAGCTTAACCATCGCCGTACAGAGTTTTCTATCGCTGGCTGTGCAAATCTTGAGGAATATGTCCAGACGACCGGAGAAGAACTGCATCGAATCGTCGTTATCCTGGATGAAACCTCGATGATTCTCGATACAACTGGACGTGATAAAGATGGCAAGGCAGTAGTTGCCTCGATTACGAACAAGCTCCTCGCCATTGGCCGTCTGGGCCGTGCGCTCGGTATTCATCTGCTTGTGGCAACTCAGCGCCCCGACGTAGGGTCTGTTCCGGGTAGTCTTAAAGCACAGCTTGACGGTCGTATTTGCGGCCACACTGCCGATGCACAGAGTTCCATTGTTATCTTGGATGACGGCAGTGCCGCAAAGCTCCCTGCTATTCCCGGACGCTTCATCATCCGCAATGGCAGTGGGTCGGACGAAATTATTCAGGCTTACTACTATCACCAGTGACCAAGGAGTCGACTATGAAAAATCCACCTCTACAACAGGGCCATGACGGCCCGCGGGCACCACCGTTGCGTCCTTATCAGGCTGACACCCTTCAGCGTATGAAATCCTACGAGGGAAATGCCGCCCTGTGCGTTATCGCAACCGGCCTTGGCAAGACACGAATTTTTGCTGAGTACATCCGCTGTGATGTACTGGAAAATGACCACCACATACTGATTTTATCTCACCGGGAAGAACTCGTGATACAGCCGTTGGAATACCTCAAAGGCCTTCCCTGCGGCATCGAGCAGGGAACCACACATGCACACGGGGAACCCATCATCAGCGCTTCGGTGCAAAGCCTTGTGGGGCGGCTCGACAAGTACAACCCCTACAGTATCGATACCATCATCATCGACGAGGCCCACCACAGTGCTGCACCGACCTACCGCAAAATTTTTGAGTACTTCAAAAATGCCGTTCGTTTTGGCTTCACTGCAACCGCAATCCGCGGTGATGGTGTCGGCCTGGATGTGGCTTTTGACGACATTTTGTGCGAGTATAACACCCTATACGGCATTGAGCACGGGTATCTTAGTCCTATAGAAGCTTGTCAGGTTAATCTCAAGTATGACTTGGGGACAGTGCAGTACCGTGAGGATACTGGCGATTATGATGCCGCAGATATAGCACGCGTTATGTCTGGCACAGCAGCGGGTATCGCGGAGGCCTACACCTCAAACGCACGTGGGCAGACCATCATTTTCGCACCATCCATTGAAGAGGGCAAAAATGTGACAGCACTGCTCAATTCCCAGCATGGTGCCAGTACCGCGGCCTTTATCGATGGCACTACTCAAAATAGAGGACGTCTGTTGGAGGCCTACCGTTTGGGCCTAATTAAAGTACTTGTCTGCTATGCTGTCCTGACGGAAGGTGTTGACCTGCCGATGACAGAAACCGTTCTGCTGGCCCGCCCGGTTGCCACAACCAATGTCGGCCTGTATGCGCAGATGGTAGGTCGCGGCCTGCGGTTGCATCCGGGAAAAAGTGCCTGCAAGATTATTGATTGCGTGGGCATTTCCAGGATGCCGATATGCACGGCAGCAACGCTAATCGGCGAGGAACCGCTAGCTCCCAAACCTAAAAAGGAGCAGGTGGAAAAGTTGCCGGAGGAAACCGAACCGATAAAGGTACTTACAGGTGCGGACATTCCCGATACCTGGATACAAAATCAGAAGGAGGTAGACGTTATGGCACTTGGCGAAGGTGTTACCACCCATGATGTCGCATGGATTACACTCAAGGATGGCGGCTATATACTGCCTATCCCGACCGTAACCTACCGCATCAGCAAACCGCTGACTAACGGCATGGTGTACCTGCGGAAAAATAAAGCGTGCTCCAAGAGTGCGGTGCCATTACAATTTGCATTAGACTATGTGTATCAGGACTTGAAACAGAAGCATGCTAAATATCAACATATCTGGGACAAAAAGCAGCGCTATAAGTGGGATAGACAACCCATCACCAATGAGCAAATTGCCCTTATCCACAAGCTGGCCCCGGATTACAAAATTGACACCCATAAAATGACACGAGGGGATGCCTCGCGGGCGATACAACTGCTGACCTACAAGCCGGAAGAATGGACGCCCCAAACGACACCCTCGGAGGTGCAGGACGATGCCAAGAAAAGCCCGTAAACTTTCGTCCTGCGGCGTGTATCACATCATGATCCGTGGAATTAACCGCATGACCATCTTTAATGATGATGCCGACAATCTGAACTTTTTACATATTCTCGATTTTTGCGCAGATGAAAATTTTATCATCATGGCATACTGCCTGATGGGCAACCATCTGCATCTGCTCGCGAAGGATTGTAACGATTCCTTGCAACACATGATGAAGGCCATCGGGGTACGGTACGTTGCCTACTACAACCGCCGCTACCAGCGGACAGGCCCGCTCTTCCAGGGCCGTTACAAATCCCAGCCTGTCACAACCAAAGGCTACTTCCTGCGGGTACTGCGCTATATCCACCGCAACCCGGTCGCTGCCGGAATGGTGCAGGATATGCAGGACTACCCGTGGAGCAGCTACATTGACTACTTTGCTAGTCGAAAAAAGCCGTTATGTCATGTAGACACAAGCTACGCGCTTGCACTGCATGATTTAGATTGGCTGCGGCACTACCACCAGCAGCCAGAATTAAATGCCCGCGGCATTCTGGAGGATTCTCCGCTGCCTGCCTTTACGGATGCTGAGCTTTGTGACTTTGTACGTGCAACGGCAGGCATGGAATGCCACGAAATCCAGCTTTACCCCGAATCCACCGCAACCCCGCTGCTGCGCCGTCTGGTAACACAAGAGGGCGTCAGCATTACACAACTCTCACGGCTTACAGGGATGGCACGCGGAGACATCCGCCGCCGTCTGCTGTGAGCGGTGATACAACTCTCAAAGGAGAAATCCCATGAAGAAAGAAAGCTTTATTTACAGCACTCTCACGATTGGCGGTTCGAAGGAACAGGTCAATGAAGTAATGAAGTACATCTGCGATGACATCTATGACATTGGGAGCATTGATTTGAATAAAATCTGTGCTGTGCCGGTACACCTGAACATTGGCCCCGATGATGAAGTTTCTTGCGGCGAAAAGCTTTACCGCCATTATCTTGATTTAGTTCCTTACCCTACAGAAGAGGAAGAAGAAAATTTTCTTGCTGTTCTTAGCCGTGCAGATCAGCGCCGATTCCTTTTGGGAAAAATGGCTGTGCTGAACCGGAAGGAATACGGCTATCCTACTTATACCGGCTGGTGCACGGAACACTGGGGTACAGACGAAAACGTGATATCTTTTGAAGAATGTAATGAAAATAGCATTGCATTTCTCACCCATAGCGCACCTGCAAGTGAGGCTATTCATACGCTCTCAATTCTTTTTCCTAAAGTAAAACTTACTTTCGCGTGGGAGGAAAACAAGGTCGCCCTTATGGACGATGAAGTAGTTTTACATTATGAAGTATATCGTTACGGGGAGCTGGCAGAATCCAAATCTGCCATTGCCGGAAAGACCCACTGGCAATATAACGGCAGCTTAAAAAAACCGTTGTACTGCACGCCCCAAGAAGATAATGATTATGGGGAAATCCCTAAAGGAATTTCTGCGGAGGATTTTGAGGAACCGGACGCTATGCCTTTCTAACCCTGCCTCGTTTGAAAAGTAAACATCAAAAGGACGACAGCCTTTATTGGCTCTCGTCCTCTTTTTGTTGTCTAGTCTCAATATTGTCAAATAAAGGGCTGTCCCAAAAAGTTTTAAATGGGATTCCTAACCCCACACATATCCGTGCAACTATTTCAGTTGAAGTATTTTTAGTGGTAGCATAAGGCTTGACAGTCTTTTTAAGGACAGATGGTGCAATGCCGGAACGCTCAGCCAGCTTGTTGACACTGTAGCCGCGCTCGTCTGCAAGCTCCAAAATGCGCAGCTTAATTGCCTCCTGTAGTAGCATTTGCCCTCACCACCGTGTACAATAAAGTATATTTATTGTACCGATTTGCTAAGGGAAAAATCGTCTACCTGGAGACGATTTGAATCTTGCTCTTACGTGCTGATGTGCTATAATATAAAAGGAAGGTGATAAATGGATGCAAAAACTATCCCACACCGCACCGTACATAGCCTATGCTGTGGCAACTGCTGGGATGGCTGTGCTGCTACTCCTTGGCAGCTCGCCGGGAGCAATAGTTGCCCGCAGTTACCGGGCGTATAATGGGCGCGCTGTTCCCGGCTACACAGAATATACGTACCGGGATGTTAATCTGTCCTTCTCGGTGCCGCTATCACCTGTGACCGCGGTGGAAGCACGCGCGAAAAAAGACGGTTATATCTTGTTTGCCTATCCGCGCTGTCCCTACTGTCGCAACCTGCTCCCTGTGCTTGCCGCTGTTGCTACAAGTGAAGGGGTCACGATGGACTACTGCCAGGTAGACCTATATCGGGATATATACACCTACAACTCGGATACTGCCGCACCAGTGCAAACCAGACCAGCGGGGGAAGGCTACACCGAACTGCTAACCTGGCTGGATGACTACCTGGCCGAGTACACCGTCTCCGACCCGGAGAAAAATGAAATTGATGTCGGGGAGAAGCGTATCGGTGCACCGACCATCATCAAGGTGGAAGATGGCAAGCCCGTGTCAAAATGGCAACTATCGGATGCTTCAATATTTGTAGGCGGATACCCGGAAAACAAATACGCAGTCTGGGACAATTCCATACAGGAAGGAGTTGCAGATTCCTTGCGGGAGTATCTGGAAACTGCGTGATGTATCGGGGACGGTGAGTCGCGCAGCGATCTCCCCCGTCCCCGATTTAAAAGAATCCAAAGCCGCCACTTATCAATAGAGTGGCGGCGGCAAAATTAAAAAGTAGCCTCGGTGCTAGATGCCGAGAAGGAGTGTTTTTATGAAAAAGAATATCGTATTGGCAGTTATTGCGACTGCGGCTATGGCGCTCAGCCTGGTAGGATGCGGCGTTAAGGTCACGAACATCTCGGTTCCGGATGCTGCGACCATCGAAAAGGGTGAGAGCATCACGCTGCCGGTGAATTTCGGGACAGAGGATGCGCCCGCCAAGACGCCTGTCATCGCAACTGGGGAGTCTGCTACGGCAGAGACTGCTGCGCAGGATGAAAAGATTGCCAAGGCGGCTGAGAAGCTGACGCTCGCGTGGACTTCCTCCGATGAGAGTGTCGCCACGGTCGATGAGACCGGCACCGTTACGGCAATCGCAGCCGGTGAGGCTGAAATCACCGCCACGGTCAAGGATACCGAGATGCAGGATGTCTGCGTCATTACCGTTAAGGTGTCCGCGAAAGAGTTAAAAGTTCCCGATACCTTGGATGTCAAGCTTAATGATACGGATGAAACCGCAATCGAAGCGAAATGCGAGCCGGAAGATGCGTCCAATATTTCGTTTGATTTTGCTTCCAGCGATGAGGAAGTCGCTACCGTCGATAAGGACGGCAAGGTGAAGGTTCTCAAAGCAGGTGAGTGCAACATAACTACAACCCTTGTGCAGGATGGCGATAAGGTCGCTGAGAAGACGACTCATGTGAAAGCGTTCTATGAGGTTGAAAGCATCACGCTCGATTCCAACGAAGGCAAACTGACGGTCGGTAACTCTCACACCATTAAGGCAACTGTTGCCCCCGAAGATGTTGCTGCCGAGACTCCTATCGAGTGGTCGTCCAGCAACGAGAAGGTTGCTACCGTTGACTCCAATGGGAAGGTAACTGCCATCTCCTCTGGAAATGCAACCATCACGGCAACTGCCGGTGAGGAGAGCGCCAACTATGAAGTGACGGTTGAACAGCCGAAGAAGGAGACCTATACCAAGAACGGCTCCAGCAACAGTTCTGCTGTGACGCCTTCCAACCCGGCACCTGTTGCGCCGATTACGCCGTCTGCTCCTGCTACGCCGTCCGCTCCCGTTACGCCGGTGCAGCCCAGTAATCCGGAGCCTGCTGCTCCGGCTCCTGCACAGCCTGACCCGGCACCGGCACAACCCAGTAACCCTGAGCCCGCACAACCCTCTCAGCCGAGCGGCGGTGATAGCGGCAGTACGGAAAGCAAGCCTAACGGCAGCGGTGGATGGGAATGGGGCGGCCCTGTAATTTCCACTCCTACTGATAACGGCTGTCCTCCTGAGGAGCACGAAGTCGGTTGGTGCTAACAATAGTAAAATTGTATAATTAGTAATATGCAGAAAAATGGGGACGGTTCCTAAATTGAGAAGTTGACATCAAAACCTCAAAAACGGGGACGGCGCAGTCGTTTTAACGACCTGCACCGTCCTCTTTTTGTAAAAGCATTCGCTCGTAGAAACGTAGAAAAGAACCGGTGAGGTAACAGCTTGTTACCCCACCACGAATAAAGTTGACTCGTTTTGAATAGTAGACATCAAAATGGAGTAAGGCCGCTTGCGGCCCGAATTTTGCAGCAAAAAGCCGGGAGCTTTCACTCCCGGTTCTCTTTATTGTGCGGTCATCATCATGTCGCAGTCGGCACATTTTATGCGCACAACCTTTGTCCCTCGCACGCTGTTGTGACAGCAGGGGCAAACATACTTGATGCTGTGGCTGTTGGGGTTACTTCCTGTCGGCTTGCCCGTGGCGTCCCCTGCGCCCTTGCCACGCGGGGCGTAGAAATCTTCAATGCGGTTCATGCTGATGTCCTGCCAGTCTTGTTCCAAAATGAACTCACACAGCGCGTCGGTCGGCTCGGTGATGCTCCATCCAACGCGCGGGTCGTAACTGATTTTCAAATCGCGGGCCTCGGCGGCCTCCTTAAATTTTTTGTTATGGTATGCGCCGCCCCTGCTGCAATCCTGTATGCCGTTTTGAAGGTTCCACAAGTGTACACACTCGTGGAGGGTGGTCGCCACCACGTTTTCTATGGGCCGTGCAAGCGTCCCAGCGCCGATGTTAAGCTCATGGCGGGTTGTGTCTCCTCTCTGCCATGCCTTGGCTACGGTGACGTGTCCGTAGGCTCTGGGCGTGCTCTGTATCGTGATGATAGGCTCCTCCAACTCACCGTTGAAATACTTTACATTCAACGCGCGGAAAATTTTCTCCAAGTAACCAGCCGTCCGGGAAGTCTTAACAGTCTCTTTCATTTTCGTGTCCTCACTTTCGTTTTCCCAATCTTTGCCCGTGTTATCCCACCGGGATAAGGGGTTGCGGGTTGTTCCGCGATTAGCGGACAAAAGTGAGGTTGGATAGTTGTCAAGGTGACTGTGGAATACCGCAGCCATAATTTTAAAAAGCGAGGATATGCCGCAAAAGCTCCTTTACAATTTTCCAATCCACGCTTTTATACTTTTTAAGGGAACAACAAAAAACAGGATTGCCACGGCTATAATTTACTCCGCGGCAATCCTGTTCCCATGTTACAGGGCTTGCGTTTATTTTAAAAGTGTGGTACGATTGTGGTACTTGCAAAAAGGGTAATAAAAAAGCTCCTAATTTTCAACGCATCATCGAAGAAAATCAGAAGCTTAGTTTGGTGACCCGTACGGGAATCGAACCCATGTTACAGCCGTGAAAGGGCCGTGTCTTAACCGCTTGACCAACGGGCCTTACAAATACAGAGCTTCGCTAAAACCTCCGACTTTCATCGTCCACTACTGCGGACGACCGTCCCCCTTATCTTAGCGAAACTCTGTAACGTGGTAGCGGTAACTGGATTTGAACCGGTGACACTTCGGGTATGAACCGAATGCTCTAGCCAACTGAGCTATACCGCCATATTTATTTTGTGCACTTGAACAGTGCTTTATTATTATATCCAATCGACCGCGATTTGTCAACAATTATTTCGCAAAAATTCAAAAATTTCTGAAATATCTCCTTTCATGGCGTAAAAAAGACGCTGTAACAGAAAAAAGTCACAGCGTCTTGCGTAAATCATTCCCGATATTTCTCCATCATTTCCTTGAACAGCACAGCCGGAGAGGGCGGCGTATAGGTAATGGCGTTGGCACCTGCCGCAATGGTGGCGGAAATGCTCTCGCCGGTCTTGCCGCCGCTGGCGATGATGGGCACATCCGGGAACCGCTCCCGGATCTTTGCCACCACCCGGGGCGTGTCGGTGCTGCAGGCCACATTCAGGATGGATGCCCCGGAATCAATGCGGCTCTGGATGTTGGTGTCCTCTTTTGTCACTGTGATGATGACCGGGATGTCCACCACCCGCGAGACCGCCAGCAGGTTCAGGTCAGAGATGGGGGAATTGAGCACTACGCCCATGGCACCCTGGCTCTCCACGTCGCGGGCAAGGTTCAGGGTGCGCACGCCGTGGGTGGTGCCGCCGCCCACACCGCAGAACACCGGGATGTAGGATGCCTTGATGATGGCATCGCTGATGGCCTGCTGGGGCGTGAAAGGATAGACCGCGAACACCGCGTCCGCGTCGCAGTTGCGGATGATGGCAAGGTCGGTGGTGAATACAAAGCTTTTCAGCCGCCGCCCGTTGATGACGATGCCGCTGGCGGCATACACCTCCTGGGGCATTTTCAGGATGTTGTGGCGCAGGCGGCTCTCTACGTTGGGGGAAGTTTTCTTTTCAGCTGCCATGGGCAAATCCTCCGTTTCTCAATTGTTTCAAATAGGAACTATATTATAGGAAAACAGGGGAATTTATACAAGAAACATCCTGTGAACAGTCTGCAAATAAAAATCGACCCTCTCCGTCTGTGCTTCACAGCACCGGAGAGGGTCGTTCCTTTAATGTGTTCTAACGTATTCTAAAATATCCTCAGGCACGCCGGCCAGTGCATCGGCTCCGGCAGCAGTCAGCTCTGCGCGGCCCCGGAAGCCCCACAGCGCCCCCATGGCAGGCAGACCGGCATTGTGCCCGGTCAGGATATCTACATCGCTGTCGCCCACAAACAGGGTGCTGGCAGGGTCTGCGTGCAGGTCCTGCATCAGGCTGTAAACACCGGTGGGGTCGGGCTTGGTGGGCACGCCCGGGCGGCTGCCCCGCACCAGAACAAACCGACCTGCCCCGAAATAATGCTCGATGATCTTGCCGCACAGCGGGTCAGCCTTGTTGGAGAACACCGCGCACTGCACGCCTGCGGCGTTCAGCGCGTCAATGAGGGCAGCAATGCCCGGGTAAGGCGCGGTCTTGTCCTCCTTGTGGGCATCGTACCAGGCGGTAAACTCCGCCAGCGTAGCGGCCAGCTGCTCCGGTGTGCGGGCATCGGCGGGCGAAAACCGCTCCACGAGCTTCGGGATGCCGTTGCCCACCATGTGCTTGAACTGCTCCACCGTAAACTCCGGCCACCCATGCTGTGCGCACACCCAGTTGCCTGCATCAGCCAGGTCGTCGATGGTGTTCAGCAAAGTGCCGTCCAAATCAAATAATACCGTATGAATCATAACAATTTTACTTCCCCTAAAAACAATAACGTTATCTTTATGCCAAGGGTTCCCCCTATTGGGGGAACTGTCGCCGATCGGCGGCTGAGAGGTTTAATTCGTTTCCATAAATCTGAAAAATTTCTCCGCATCCCGCAGCGGCACGCTCCTCACCTTGAGTTTTACCCAGCCGGGAAAGGTCAGGGTCAGGTTGGTGCGGCCCACACTGGCAGCCCAGGGGCTTTGTGCTGCGGTCAGGCAGACATCCGGGTGAAACACACAGATGCAGTGCAGGTAGAGCCCCTGCTGCCGCCGCAGGGTCATGCGGCCCTCCCGCAGCCAGAGACCCTCCCGCCGGTAGCCGGCCGCGGCTCCGGCCAGCAGTGCCCCAAAGAAGAGCGTGGGGATGAGCAGGGTCACGGTCAGCTGGGGCAGCACTGTGGCCGAGACCAGCGTCAGCAGCAGGCAGAGGGCAAAGGGAATGCCTGCCGGTGCAAAAAAGATGAGACTGCGCTGCTCGGTGCGGGCCAGCAGGTCGGGCGGCATCCGGAACTCCGGCAGCAGCTCCCGGAACAATGCTTCCTCGCCGCTGCGGTAGACGAACAGCGGCAGCTCGGGGGAGCAGCCGCCCGCCGTTACAAAGACCGGCCAGCGCTTCATCAGCCGGGCAGCGGGGGAGATGCGGACATCTGCAAAGCTGATCTCGCTTGTCCGCACCCGGCACTCGAAGTGCCCCAGCCAGCCGCCCCGGCTGCCGATCTGGTCGGCCGTGTGCCAGACAGTGTAGTGCACGGTCTGGGCAAAGCTGCGCATCAGGCTGGCCCCCAGCAGAAAGCCAGCAGCCGCCAGCAGCCACGCCGCGCCTGCGGGGAGCCACCGCGCCGCGAATCGGGCCAGAAAGCTCACCTGGGCAAAAACGGCAGGGTTCCAGTCCGGAACATCCCGGGTCTGGCGCACGGCCAGCACAAACAGGGCCAGCGTGGAGAGGCCGTTGGCCCCCAGAAAGCCCAGCGCCGCCCGTTCCCCTCCGGCGGGCCGGTGCAGGACAGGCTTTACCAGAGGCATCAGCTGGTCTGCCACCGCCTCGGCATCGGCTTTGGGCAGGCAGACCGAAAGGGTGTGCTTTTGCGCCGCGCCCACCGAGTAAAGGGTCAGGCGGCTTGCCCCGGCCATCCGGTAGAGCAGGGGCCGGTCGATGGTCAGTGCAGCCAGCATCTCGCCCCGCAGGGCACGATCCAGCCGGATGCCCAGCCGCCAGTGCAGATGAAAGGCTCCGGTGTCGTCCAGGCTCCAGCTGCTCACATGCAGGATGCCCCAGCTCACGGCGCAGAGCAGAAGGAACAGCAGCGCATCCTGCCGCAGAGCCGTGTGCAGGGCTGTCCAGTTCCGCTCAAACAACACCTGAACCAGCGGCAGCAAATAGACCACCAGCGTTTTGCGCAGAAACCGCAGAACGGTAAAGGGGTGCAGGCGGCGTTCGTTCATCGGATCTCCTCCGCAAGGGCATGGGTGAGGGCAGCGGCCTGCTCTGCCGGGACCGCCGGTAAAATAAGCCGCGTGCCCGGTGCCGTGATGACGACCACCGATACCCCTGCCAGCCGGAGCAGCGGCGTGCGCAGCCGGAACAGCCCTGTTACGGCTCTGCGTCGGATCGCCCGCCGCAGCGGGAAGACGATGCCGGAGTACACCGTCAGGGTCTCCGCGCCCAGCGTGGCGGCATAGCTGCAGGCACGCTGGTACACCACCGCCACCAGTGCGGCCCAGAGCAGGCAGAACACCACCCCGGCGGGCAGGCTCTGCCAGAACACAAAGGGAGCCGCCAACAGGCCCGGGATGGCGGCCCAGCAGCAGAGCACAGCCCGGCCCCGGGGCGGGATGATGAGCGCCGTGCGGCGCAGCTCCCGCTCCGTCACTTGCTGTTCAGCTCCCAGGCATCGGTCAGCAGGTGCAGGGTATCGTCCTGCGTCAGCACCAGGATGCGGTCCCAGGGCAGCAGAACAGTGTTGCCGTGGGGGATGATGAACTCGGTGTCGCGGGTGATGCTGACCAGAATGGCATCACCGGGAATGGGCACATCCATGATGGCCTTGCCCGCAAACTTGAAGTTCTCGGGCAGCAGGATCTCGTTCAGGCTGGCTGTGCCGCCGCCCAGGCTGAGCAGCTGGCGGATGGTATCCGTCTCGATCTCCCGTTCCAGAATGTGGCTCAGGTTGTCGGTGCCGCAGACCACGGTGTCCACGCCTAAGGTGTGCAGCAGCTCCCGGTTCTTGGGGTTGGAGGCCCGGGCCACGGTGCGGTCCACGCCGAACTCCCGCTTGGCGATCTGGCAGGCCACGAGGTTGTCCTCGTCCGAGCCTGTCACGGCCACAAAGGCGTTGCAGCTGCCAACATCGGCGGTGCGCAGGGTGTCCACGCTGATGGAATCGCCGCAGATCACGGGGATGTCCAGCGAATCTGCCAGCATCCGGCACTGGGCCTCGATGGGTTCAATGATGACCACCGAATGGTGGTTCGTCAGCAGGCTCTGGGCCAGATACCGCCCAACACGCCCGCCGCCTGCAATACAAACTTTCATATAAAAACCTCATAATACTTAAAGTATATAGAAACTTTGCCTGAACCAGCTCTTGGCTCCCCCTTTGGGGGAGCTGGCAAAGCCGTCAGGCTTTGACTGAGAGGGTGAGCCAGTTTCCATTATTTCGCCAGCGAACGGAACACTGCCTGTTCTGTCAGGATGGTGGGGCAGATGGTGTCCAGCTCGTAGGTCTTGTGGTAGAGCACCTGCAAATGCGGGTCGGAGACGCGGCAGATGACCTTTTCGCGCCGGAAGATGTTCTTTGCGATCTGTGCGGCCATCAGGTTCACGGAGTCATCCTCGCTCACGGCGGCCACAGCGTCACAGTTCTCCACGCCGCCCTGCTTGAGGATGTCGGGATCGGTGGGGTCGCCCACAAGGGCCGTGCCGCCAAAGGAGTAATCGTCAAAGCTGTCCAGCCGCTTGAGCTGCTCGGGGTCCTTTTCGATCAGGGAAATATCATGGCCGATGCGTTCCAGATCCCGCACCAGTGCCGCGCCCACCTGGTCGCAGCCGATCACCAGAATATTCATGGATGTCACCTCATTGTTCAAAATCTGTTGTTGTCTGGCCCGGCAGTCCGTGTCAGAAGGAAACACAGGGAAAAACGTTGTGTCCAGTATAGCATATTTCCCGCGGCAGATAAATACAGAAAAAGCAGACAGCGCTCCTGTATAAAATTTGTGATTTTTCGTGCGCAGGCTCTTAGAATATGATATACTGGAAAGCGAACCCAATCTGAATGTGTGCAGAGCGCCTGTGCCGCTTTGCAGGGAGGAGAACCCATGTTTCTTGAAATACTGAAAGCCATCCTGATGGGCATTGTGGAGGGCATTACCGAGTGGCTGCCCATCTCGTCCACCGGCCACATGATCCTGGTGGAGCAGGTGGTCAAGTTCAACGCCAGCGAGGAATTCATGTCCATGTTCCGCGTGGTCATCCAGCTGGGTGCCATTCTGGCCGTGGTGGTGCTGTTCTGGAATAAGCTCTGGCCCTTCGGCCTGCGCCATGGCCGCGTCTGCTCCAAACCTGCCGTCTGGCAGCTCTGGTTCAAGGTGGTGGCCGCCACCATCCCGGTGCTCATCATCAGCCCGCTGGACGACTGGTTTGAGGCCCGCTTCTACAATTACATCACGGTTGCCGCCATGCTGATCCTGTATGGTGTCCTCTTCATCCTTGTGGAGAACCGCCGCACCGCCCCGCATGTCACCCGGCTGGAACAGATCACCTACCGCGAAGCCTTCATCGTTGGCGTGTGGCAGATGCTGGCCATCATCCCCGGCACTTCCCGCTCCGGTGCTACCATCGTGGGCGGTCTGCTGCTGGGTCTGTCCCGTGCCTGTGTGGCCGAGTTCACCTTCTTCCTTGCCATCCCGGTTATGGCGGGCGCGTCCCTGCTCAAGGTGGTCAAGTTTGTTCTCTCCGGCGCTGCGATGACCGGCACCGAGATCGCTGTCCTCGTGGTGGGCTGCGTGGTCGCCTTTGTGGTCAGCCTTGCCGCCATCCGCTTCCTGATGGATTACGTCAAGCGCCATAACTTCAAGTTCTTCGGTCTTTACCGCATCGTGCTGGGCCTGATCGTCCTGGCTGTGGCCGCCATCACCGCCATTGCGTAAATCGCTCCCCAAACACCCCAGCCGCCCGCACGGGCGGCTTTTTGCGCCCTGGGGCAATTGCACCGACCCCAGCCTTGTGTTATACTGGAGCCATAAAGAGAGAACCCGGCGGCGGGAAAGTGCCGCGCCTGAAATTGTCAAAAACGGAGGAGATCCCTATGGAAGCATCGACTGTATATTACACCGACTTCCGGTGTCCTGTGGGCACCAGCCTGACCGAAAAACTGCGCCGCCTGTGCATTGCGGCGGGCATCAAGAGCATTGATATGGACGGCAAGTTCGTGGCCATCAAGATGCACTTTGGTGAGCTGGGCAACCTGGCTTTCCTGCGCCCGAACTACGCCAAGGTGGTGGCAGACCTGTGCAAGGAGCAGGGGGGCCAGCCCTTCCTGACCGACTGCAACACGCTGTACCCGGGCAGCCGTAAGAACGCGCTGGAGCACCTGAGCTGCGCGCAGGAAAACGGCTTCTGGCCCATGACCACCGGCTGCCAGATCATCATTGGCGATGGTCTGCGCGGTACCGATGAGCTTGAGGTGCCCGTGCCCAACGGCGAATACTGCAAGACCGCCAAGATCGGCCGCGCCATTATGGATGCAGACATTTTCATCAGCCTGACCCACTTCAAGGGCCACGAAGCAACCGGCTTCGGCGGAGCCATCAAGAACATCGGCATGGGCTGCGGCTCCCGTGCGGGCAAGATGGAGCAGCACTCCTCCGGTAAGCCTGCCGTGCAGGAGGAGCTCTGCCGCGGCTGCCACCGCTGCGCCAAGGAGTGCGGCTCCGATGCCATCCGCTACAACGAGAACAACAAGGCGGTCATTGATTACGAAAAGTGCAAGGGCTGCGGCCGCTGTATCGGTGCCTGCAACTTCGATGCCATCTATTCCATCGACAGCAGTGCCAACGAGG
>OGYK01001093.1_pt1 | contig 20790 bp, 16 predicted proteins | sample 1576501 | NCBI WGS metagenome assembly OGYK01 (sample SAMEA3541530, study PRJEB24748) | human gut metagenome | biome: human gut; feature: human-associated habitat; material: faeces | place: China | collected 2012
CGAACCGCAGTTTGGGGATCTTTTATTTAGGGGCGGTATGTTATTAGGCGGGTACAAAAAAGGAGCGTATTCGAAAATTTATAAGTTCCAATTACAGAGGAGTTTTTTTCAACAACATTGTTCTACCTATTCCAACACCATCTTTTACAATTGCAACATATGGTTCACCTTGGTGAAAAAAAATCAATCTTTCCAATTAAACCTGATGCACCATATACATCGTATGCACCATTCTTATCAACAGCCTCAGATAGTTTCAAATTAGAGATACCTTTTTTCGCATACATCTTCAAGTCTAACTTGCATAAGCCCATCTACAAACCCGAATTTGTTGCGTAAGTATCGTAAGAATTATTAAAGCAGATTTGAGACCTAAGCGTTTTTGGCTTATAAAGTCAAATAAGTGTCTTGTAACGGGCTTAAAAAAGTGGTATAATACAAATTGACTCAATTAGAGGTTTTAAATACGAGTAGAAAAAATGATTTTGTTATGTAAAAAATAAGGAATATAGTTTTATGAGTATATATGTTTGGTTTGAAGCCTCCAAATCGGGTTATGATTTCTGGAAATGCTTGTTTGATGTTATCTATCCTGATATAGCTATTGAAACGAAGAACAGTAATTCAAAACCAAATATGATTTTTCATAAAAGCATAATTCAGAGAGGATATCTGCAAAGCTACTTAAAGATATCACAAAAAAATACTGGTTTTGAAACTGATAAATCGAAAGTCGGATCATATTTTATAAAAGGCTGTTATGAATGAAATGAAAGAAACAGTGATGTTATTTTTGGCCTTGACAATAAAAGATTGACTTTTTAAGAGGAAATGAGCCAGTTCGTTGAGCATTCCATATTACAAGTTACGTTTAGGGAGACGGGGTTGAAATGATAACTATTTTTGAAAAGAAGCCCGGCAAAAAGCGGCATGGAGCTTGTTTCATTAAACGATGTCTTTTTCAATAAGTTTACCTCTCAAATGCTTGATGAAAAAGCAGGTGATATAATTGAGAAAATCAACGATTCAAAACTGGACGATAAATATACAATCAGCTCAAAGTTCAATGGTACTGTTTTGAACACCGACAAGCTGCCCACAGGCTGTAAAACAGTTTTGAATATCATTTATTATCCCGACAAGATATTTGATATATGTGAGTACGGAGATATTGCTCTTGACGGACAGAATCAATATATCATTATTGGCAGAAATCCGACAGGTTTGCTGCTGGAGATGGACGAGATTTTTGAACTGAAAAGCAGAAAGATTTGAGATAAAACACTCTTTACTTTAAAGAAAAGCTTTTAAGTTTTAATAGAGAATAATCGTTTAAGGAGTCGTCATAATGAATCGATATAATGATCACGAACGTAATAAGATAGATATTGCCGAACTTCAAAACAAAATCACCGAACTTGAAAAGGAAAACGCATATCTTAAAGCAATATTAGACAATGCAGGTATTTCATATACCACAAATAAACCTGATGAGCAATCACCACAGGAAATATATGATGAAAACCAAGGCAGAAGAATAATCCCCGTACATATCACTCATAATCATGTGCGGGCATTCTTTTCTTATTTCTGGGGACGTATGGATGTTTTCAGTAAAAGATATCAGAACAAGTCAACAGGAAAAACAGGATATTTTACTCAATGCGATAATTTCTGGAGACACGGGATTTGTCCAAAAGCATCAGGAGTAAAGGTCAAATGTAAGGATTGTACCAATCGTTCATGGACGAAATTGCAAGCATTTCATATTGAAGCTCATCTTATCGGTAAAAAGGATGATGCCTCGGATGTAGTTGGAATATACCCTTTGTTTCCTGATGGAACGTGCAGATTTCTTGTATTTGATTTTGATAATCATGACAAAGGCTCTGAGGAAAAAGATTATGCAAATTCTGATGATACATGGATCGAAGAAGTTGATGCATTAAGAGATATCTGCACCAAAGCTAATATTCCGATTTTAGTTGAACGTTCACGATCGGGGCGTGGTGCACATATATGGATCTTCTTTAATGCACCTATAGCCGCATCGTTAGCAAGAAGGTTCGGAACAGCTTTATTGGACAAAGGAGCTGAATCGGTCAATCTGAAATCGTTCCGCTATTATGACAGAATGCTTCCTTCACAGGATACATTAAATAACGGAGAGTTAGGAAATCTGATAGCACTCCCTTTGCAAGGACAGGCACTAAAAGTCGGCAACAGTGCATTTATTGATGAAAACCGGAATACATATCCTAACCAATGGAAAACGCTTTTATCCATGCGCAAATTATCAAAACAGCAGGTTGAAGACTATATTTCAGATCAGTATTCCGAAAACAAGCAAAATAGCTATACTCTTCTCAATGATGATACCAAGCCATGGGAGCGTACAACTATTTTCCACAAGGAAGATGTTTCGGGAAATCTAAATACTTTTTTATCAAACCAGATATATATCAGAACAGAAAACCTGAAGCCTAGGATACAAAATCAGATCAGGAGACTGGCAGTTTTTTCGAATCCGCAGTTTTATAAAAATAAAGCAATAGGTCTTTCAAATTATGCTCAATCCAGATTTATATATTTAGGTTACGATGAAAATGGGTATATCTGCATTCCGAGAGGACTACTTGATACATTGCTGGAACGATGCGAAAATGCAGGTATCAACATAACGCTTGTCGATAAGAGGAGCAAAGGGAAATCAGTGGATATAGTTTTTAATGGTGAATTGCGTGATAATCAAAAAGAAGCAATTACAGCCCTAACAAAATATGACAGTGGAATAATAAGCGCAGCTACCGCTTTCGGTAAAACGATAACTTGCAGCAGTATTATCTCAAAAATAAAAACATCGACACTTATTCTTTTGGAGTCATCTGCTCTTGTGGAACAATGGGAGAAAGCACTTAGTACTTTCCTGACAATAGATGAAGAATTGCCCGAATATCATACAAAAACAGGCAGGATCAAGAAAAGGAAAAGCGTAATAGGAATAATACACGGCACAAAGGATACCTCCACCGGCATTATAGATATCGCTATGGCAGGCTCTCTTTGTAAAAAAGGCGTGTACCACCCAAGACTAAAGGAATATGGCATGGTAATCGTAGATGAGTGTCATCACAGTGCTTCTTCTACTATAAGTGCGGTACTTCGTGAGGTCAATGCAAAATATGTATATGGTGTAACTGCAACTCCGTTCAGGGGAGACGGTTTAGAGAAAATCATTTTTATGCTTATTGGCGACATAAGATATAAATACACTGCCAAAGATATGGCAGAAGAACAAGGCATATCACACTATGTCATACCAAGATTTACAAGGACAGTCAGCCCACATGGAAGAGATAAGCTTCACGTTAATGACGCTTACGAGATCATTCGTAATAACGAAATCAGAAATGATCAGATAATTGCTGATATAAAGATCTGTATTGAAAATGGACGTACTCCTGTCGTTCTTACAAAATATACGGATCATGCAGCTCAGCTATATGAAAAAGTAAAGGTATATGCTGACAATACATTTCTGCTTACAGGAACAAAATCGAAAAAAGAGCAGAAAGCTGTACGATCAGCCATGAAACAAGTACCTGCAAATGAAAACATGATACTTATTGCAACTGGGCAGTTAATTGGTGAAGGCTTTGATTACCCGAGGCTTGATACGCTGTTCCTTGCTACTCCTGTTGCGTGGAAAGGTATTGTTGAACAGTATGCAGGACGTTTGAACCGTGATTACGATGGGAAAGACAATGTTATGATCTACGACTATGTGGATATACATATCCCTGTTTTCGATAAAATGTACGCCAAGAGACTAAAGTCATACAAAAGAATTGGATATCAGCTTTATACAGGTGAACCCCCCAAAAAACAGGAAGCTAATTCGATCTTTGACAGTGACACATATCTGCCTGTTTATGAGAAGGATCTGAAAAATGCTACAAGGGGTATTGTCATCTCAAGTCCTACACTTGAAAAAAACAAAGTCCACAGAATGATAAGCCTTCTTAAAGAACGACAGGAATCGGGCGTAAAGATCACGATTGTAACATGGCATCCCGAAGTATATAAATACGGAAAATATGAGCATAGAATAGAACTTATGGAGCTCTTACGCAATGCAGGCTTTAATGTCGAACTGCTGACTGGATCCTGTCAACATTATGCCGTTGTTGATAGTGAGTTAGTATGGTATGGAAGTATGAACCTTCTTTCAAAAGAGGACGCAGATGATAATATAATGCGTATATCAAGTAAATCCATCGCAGCAGAGTTGTTGGAAATGACGTTCAGAAAAGATAGTAATCTTAATGAATACCAACTACCTTTACTATAGAAGAAATGATAAAGTGACCGATCATGAAAAGCAAAACTACCACATTACATTTTGCTTGAAATGCTCAAAATGTTGTACACTTTAAAGGACAAACGGCTATTTGCCTGGTTGACGCGACAAAAAAACTGGCTTTTCAGCAACACAGCCAACAGAGCCAAAGCAAGTGCCGCACTATATTCACTTATTTCAACTGCGCAGGCAAATGGACTTGACGCAGAGAAATATCTCACCGAACTGTTGTCAAAGCCAGCTGGGACAATATTATTGCCTTGGGCTGAAGAAAGCTGAGGTCGAATACAATATGATCAGGTATGTAAACAAAAATCTCAGATTCATAGATGAATGAATATGACCCTGCAGGGACAGTGATCCCTTGCAGGGTCTGATTTTTTTAGAGTAGAGTGCGGAGGGTTTGACGGGTACTATCATTTCAACTGCTACTTCTGTATCTTATTTCTCTTCACTTCTATCCCCACAGGGCTATCCGTTTTTTCGTCAAAATATTCCTCGCAGACCCACCAATGATACTCTTGCCTTGGCAGGGTCGCCCACGTCATATAGCAAAAGCTCCACTGGCGAAGCAATTCCTTCTTCTTGCCGTTTTTCAGACTTTCAGGCAGATAGTCCTCCATAAGCTTCACTATCGTATCATAGCTTATAAATCTCATCTTGTTCTTTCTTTTTATTATGGACAGCCTGTGGGCAAGATAAAAATGCAAAACAACTTTCCATATGCTGCATTTGTATTCTGGGTCAAGTATTGACTCTTTTTTCATTCTCCTGATGATCTTAATACGTTCATCGGGATCATTCAAAAGGTCGCACAGCGCTGAGATATTAGAACAATCGAAACCGTCCTGCCCACTGTCCAGCTTGAAATATCTCCGTCCGTCTAGTTTGTATAAAGGCACTCGTGCTATCTGCCCTTCCTGCGCCTCCACTGCATATGACCACAGCCTCGGGCAGGACTTTATCTCATAGACCTCTCTGCCGCTGGAATCCTCCCCCCTTTGCACGTTGATAAAACGTTCCCAAATGCCGTCACTTACTTTCTGTGGAGCATTTTCAGTGCTGGCTATAAAGATCCTCAGCCTTTGGAGCTTTTCCACGCTTTCTCTTAGCTTGTCTTTAAGTGCATTTCGTGAAAATCTAATGTCCTCGTTTCCGCTGAGAAGTTCCCATATGGTGTTGAGATAAAAATCCTTTCTGTTATTGTTCCATATAGTGCAAACAGCGTCAAAAACACACATATCAAAGTATGTCAGCGGTGCTTTTTCATAAGCCGTGCCGTCTTGATACCATAAGGTACAACAGATATCATTTCTGCGCTGACCTTTCACAAAAGCTACTCTGTAGTTATAGTCCTCTTGATCGTTTCTTTTGCCTGACAGCCCGTCATAAAGCCCTTGTATCTCTTTCTCTCCCAAAAGCCTGTTTATTTTCTTGTCTATATATAACCAACGATCCTTATTTTTCTTTATGACTATCACTTTTTTCTCAGCAAGCAAAAGTCCAGACAAATGGTCAGATAGTATGATATAATATAGGCATAACAACAAAAAGTGAGGTAAAATCGTTATGCCTAAAAGAAACACACTCAAAAGCAAGCTCAGCATCATAGTTTTTTAGATGAAATTGAACTCAAAAGACAAATGCCTTGAGTTTCTATTTGAATTGCGTTTTCCATAAGGTTTTGTTTGTCTGGAATGTGACTGCACAGAGTATTATCATATCAAAAAGCGTGGTCGGGGAACTACCAAAATGAAGATCATGGTGGCTGTACAGTGGGCAAAATGCTTATAGCGGCAAGAGACACTATACCGAGCAACTGCGCATACACGATATTCGAGGAGCTGATATTAGCGCCGTTCAGCATTGCCCGTATGCGTGAAAATTTCAAAAGGCGTAGAAGACGTCAACAAAACACCAAGAAAGGAGTGGAATAAAAATGCCACAAACAGAAGATATAGAATACATCAAGAAATATGAGGCGTATGATTGTATCAACGCCTCCGAGGACGATGATTTTGACCCACAGGACGAGCCTTATGAGCCTAGTCCTGAGGAACTTCAAAACATGAGCCAAAATCCATTTACAGCAAAGGTATTTGACCCCGAAACAATGCTTTTCGACCTTGCCGAAGCAAGAAAGACAGAAACAAAATTCAGAGAGAATATACTCTCTCTGATAATGTCTGTTCTCATAAGCTCTGACAAGCCCAACGCACTTCTCTGCGGTCCTGCAGGCTGTGGAAAAACCAAGATAGTGGAGGAGCTCGCCTACAGGCTCAAAAACAGCGAGAACATTGTACCACAGCTCAAAGGCTATAGGATATATGCCCTCCAGCTCTCTGATATCGTGGCAGATTCAGGTCTTATGGGCGACCTTGAAAACAAGGTCAAAATGCTCATAAACTATATGAGCGACCAGGCCGAGAAGCGAATTTTGTTTATCGACGAAATACATATGCTTTTTCAGGAAAAGGCATATCGGATCGTCGCTCAGATCTTGAAGCCTGCTCTGAGCCGTGGGAAAATAAAGCTCATAGGAGCGACAACGACCCAGGAAGCAAATCTCATCGACAGCGACCCTGCCTTTTGCAGACGTATGACAAAGATAATAGTTGACGAAGCAGACCATGAGCAGACAGTGGAGATCCTTCTCAGCATGAACCAGCATTTTGCAAGCCACTATAACATCTCATTCGCTTTGAGCAGAAGCAAGGCAGAGCGCATTGTTGATATTGCAGACGAATTTTGCTACTCAGGCTCACACCGCCCTGACAATGCCATAACGCTACTTGACCGCTCCATAGCTTCCGCCGTGGTGAAGAACGCTTCTGACAAGAAGATGAAAATTACTCTCACCGACCGCCATATAAAAGAAACGGCTTTCCGTATGACATCAGGTCACAGCACGCCCCACAACTTCAACGAGAGAGCCTTTCGCCGTGACCTCTCAGCCGTCTGCGGTCAGGAAGCTATCATAGACGACCTTGTCAATGTGCTTAAGCTCCATTCTCTCCACATCAGACCGACCAAAAAGCCTTTTACAATGCTTTTTATCGGACCAAGCGGAGTGGGCAAAACAGAGGTCGCAAAGATAATAGCCAAAAACTGTGCAGGCGAGAAACCTATCACACTGAATATGTCGGAATTCTATTATGACGCAGGCATAAACCGCATTATAGGCTCGCCTGCAGGCTATCTTGGAAGCGACAGCAATGTTGAACTGCCCTTTGATAAGCTCAAATCAAATCCCTATCAGGTGATACTCCTTGACGAGTTTGAAAAGTGCGACAGATCCGTGCAAAGACTATTCATGTCTGTCTTTGACGAGGGCATTCTCACCACAAGTCAAGGAAACGTTATAGACTTCTCAAAGTCCATAATAATAGCTACCACCAACGCAGGCTGTACCGCAAAGAGCAGAAGCATTGGATTCAACTCAGACAGCACATCAGAAACACAGCTCATAAGCGACCTTTCCGACTATTTTGACGTCGAGCTTATCAACCGCTTCTCACAGAAATACACTTTCAGCGAGATATCAAGGTCGGTGTACAGAAAGATAGTTGAAAAACGGCTTGCGAGCGAAATAAAAATCATCAAAAGGCTTCACCCTGAGCTGAATATGGACTCCCTGTTCAGTGCAGACGAGCTTGCAAAGGCAGTAGATCAGATAACAGCCGACACCTACAACATCAAATCAGGTGCAAGACCTGCCATCACAGCAGTAAGCAAGTTCATTGACAGCAAGCTCCTTTCACACTTCTCACGCATGGCAAAAACATACAGGCCAAACCAAAACTAACGCTTCGCCATACAAAAAAATCAATGACCGCACCTTTCACGGGCGCGGTCAATTTTTTTATTCTGACAATTTTACTCTTATTAAACAGATATAAAGAAAAGAAAGATAAAAAAGCTCGTATCATATTATTAGGATATGTCACACCCACAGAATATCACGCTAAACAGCCGATATCAAAATGTGATCTTTGCATTTGATGTGCGGGAATTGGATTTTTTCTATATGATCTTACCGTCAGACACTTCGATAACACGACTGCACTGTTCTGCGACTTTTGGATCGTGAGTAACGATAACGACTGTTTTTCCCTCTTTGTTAAGGCGTTTGAAAAGCTCCATTATCTCGGCCGAGGTCTTTGTGTCCAGCGCTCCTGTAGGCTCGTCCGCAAGTATCATGGCAGGCTCGTTGACAATTGCTCTGGCTATAGCAACACGCTGCTTCTGTCCTCCCGAAAGCTTGTTGCAAGGCTTCTTAGAAAGATCCCCCATACCAACAGCTTTTAATGCTTCAAGAGCTTTTTCTTTTTTATTCTTTATCTTTTTCTTTGCAAAATCCAATGGAATCAATACGTTTTCAAGGGCAGAAAAATCCTCAACAAGTGCAAAGTCCTGCATTACAATGCCTATCTTTTCATTCCTTATCTGTGCATACTGCCCCTCCGATAAATTTTTTACCAAAGTGCCGTCAATTGTGTACTCACCGCTCTGATAGCTGTCTATGCAGGCAAGGATATGCAAAAGTGTGGATTTTCCTGCGCCTGATTTTCCAATTATCGCTACCATTTCACCGTCTGATATCTCGCATGATACCCCATGCAAAGCCTCATATTCATTGGCTTTCTTTGGATTATATATCTTTATTATTTTATCAAGCTTTATCATTATAATGCCTCTCTTATTCATTTATCATCAAGATCTCATTTGGTGTATTTCGTCTCATTATAACGCCCGGTATCAAAAGTGAGATCAGAATGTTCAAGATAACGATACATACACAGCCGATCAAGTGCAGCCAACCAAAACTTATCACTGTATTTCCCATAAATTTGCTCATAGTAAGAACATTTGAAATACACACTGCAATGGCGGCTGCCATAACTGCGGTCATAAGATCACACACAAGATCTATCTTGATATATGCGTTCCACTTTGCTCCGCAGAGATAATAGATACCATAATCTCCAAGTCTCTTTTTTATGTTCACTGCCGAAGCCGAAACTGAGCTTACAATAACAAGAACTATCACGCATATAAGCATTGGAACAAGCTTGATAAGCTGACCATTAATATAGACAAGCGAATTTTCTCTGAAATCCTCAAAGTCAAAAACCCTGCCATAATCCCTCAGATATAATTCAAGCTCCTTAAAACGCTCATTGCTTACATTATCCTTTAACGTTACTATTTGATTGCCACAAGGATATATTTTACAGTTTATATCTTTAAGACAGTCTGTCGGAACTATCAGCATCATGTTGCCATGCTTATTGACATTAGCATAAAGATCTCTGAAATCAGGCTTTTCTTTTATACTATCCTCAGTGCCTAAATATGCAGATGAAAACCCCAGCAACTGTGAGCCGTCAGCTATGACACCGACAATTTCCACCTTGTTCTTAACATACTCATACTTATAAGGATCAGCATAGTCAAAATCCTCATCATCAGGGGACATCTCCCCTACTTTCTCTTTGTGCATAATGGTAACTATGTCACCCGTTTTGTAGTTGCTGTTTTCAGTCACAACAGCAGGTATCAAATCTCCGTTAGCCGACGCATTAGACAGCCATTTTCCAGAACTCATCTGCGGCGTAAATGACTTTATCATATCTTCAGATAAAGCATTAACGCTCATTCTATCGTCACCAAGTCCATTAGATAGATCTTTTGATGACGGAGAATAATACAAGCTTGTATCATATCCGCTTGTCACCGACTCCACATCATCAATATTTTTAAGCTCATCGTCAAGAGAAGTAGCATCATATATATTACATATATATAGTCCCTTGCCATCAGGAAAGTATTTCTTTACAGGAGTATACATCTCTATTCTTGAAAGAACAGAAGAAACAGCCGCCGACATTATAATAAATGCAATGGCGAGCTGAACAGCGATAAAAATATTGCTGTAGATATTTCTTGCAAATTCTTTTAAACCATATTTTATCATATTATTTTCCCCTCTCTTTCATCATTTTCACAGGGGATCTTTTATTTGTAAACAATATCACAATGTTAAGGAACAAATAAATAGAAATAATATATATTCCAAATATGGTCATATATACCCTGAAATTATATGCGACCTTGATATACTCAAAAAACAAAGTAAGCTTAGGAAGCAGCGCATAATTGAATACCAATGCAAATATCACATATATCGTCACTGATATCATACCTATCTCGGCTATATACATCCGTCTTATTTTATTTGACGTGCAGCCACACAGCATGAATATAGCAGTCTGTTTAGCACGGGATCTTATTATGTATCTGAAAAGCATTGCAAGATTTATTGCAGAAGCTATCGCAACGGCTACGGACATAAATATAACGGAATTGTAGAATTTTATTTCAGCCATATCGATCGTGTCTATCGGAGGAAAATTAACATTACACGTTAGAACTTCGCTGAAAGCTTTTTTCAGCTTAAAAAAGCTTTCTGTATCGAGAGCATTGTCATCAAGAAAACTTATGCTTGAAATAGTGCAGTTATCACCCAACGTTTTAAATGGTACCTGAAATTCCTCTTGTACAGTATTACCGAATATGCCTATGACCTTATAGCTTTTGCCAAGCAGTTCAACATTCTTGCCAATCATATCGTCTTTTGCGCCGCTTGGCAGCACGACCAGATTTTCGTCTGAAGCATATTCTTCCTTAGTAAAATATCTGCCTTTGCGTATACTCATGTTGTCGACATACGATTCGTATAAACTATAATCATTCAACTCCTTATCATATTGAATGCGCACCGCAGACATAAGATACGGTTGACCGCCGTCAAAACACTCATCAATTTTAAGCTCGTCTTGATCAAAAATTAAACTAAAATACATACCCGGCATTGACGCTTTAGAATTATCATCAAGCTTGTCAAGCACCTCCCGAAGCTGAACAGGAGTTATAGAATCTGTTCCAAAATAAGACAAGATCCTGCCATCACTGTCTTCCTGAGTATCTATTATATCGCCAAATGAAAAAGTATAGTTAAATACATACTTCTTTTGCTTTTCAAAATCCTTGCTTGCTTTAAAATTCTGAAATGCACCATGTGAAAACAATATTATAAGCACATCAGTAACGGCGCAAACAATAAATAGAATAAAGATAAGTACATTCTTTACGGCAAAATTTTTCAGGTTAATAAAAACGTATTTCATTTAGACCTCTTAATATTACTTATTTTGATTTATACGATAACATACATTGTCTATAGCAATCTGATTATCCTTATCTGTTCTAACTTCTACACGATGGATATAATAAGCATATGACTGACCATATACCTCTTTGGTTGCTGACGTAGTTGCTAATGCAGTAGTAACAGCCATAGTGCTTACAATAGCCAATGCAACAATTCCCGTAACAGTTTTCTTAATAATCATACTTATTTCCTTTCTCGTTTCGCAATAAATCACGAATTTTTAATTTGTAGACTTAACTGAATTTGCCGTACGAATTATGTCACTTTCGCTCGCATTTCCAACGATTGAGTATGAAAAAGATTTATCTGTCCAAACAAGAATAATATCATTTTCAGTTATTGAAATATATCCGTCATATTTACCTATTTTTATTTGCCTTGCACCTAAATCATCAATATCTATATTCATTCCAGCCGATATATCATTTTGAGTGAATTGAATTTGCTCCGTGCCGTTTGTATAAGTCACAATGTGTGTAAAATCGTCTATAAAATCTTCTGACAATACATAACCGCTAGGAATGAAGTCAGGAGTCATAACATTGTTGGCAACAGACAAACTATTATCTTCAATATCACCATCTGCAAATCTTATACTAGAATGAGATGCCCCTTGTGTCACAAATATTCCAACAAACCATTCACGCAGCGGCGGTACGGCGGCGACTGTCACAGAGCCGACCGCAAGCACCGCAGCTATTATCGCCGCAGCAAATCTTAGAGTGATCTTTATATGTCTGCGACCGCTTTTTCTGTTAGTTTTTACCAGCTCGCCCATTCTTTGTTCGTATCTCTCCGAAAAATCGTGCGATATCTCCTCGACAGCCAAATAATCCTTATAGTCTTCATCAATTATGCCTAATTTTATTGCTTGTCTGAACTTATCATTCAAAACGATCACCACCGATCAAATCTAAAATTTGTCTTTTGGCTTTGTTCAGATAATTAAATACCGTTCTCTTAGAAATGCCCATGATCTGTGCGATCTCATCAGCAGTCAGATCATAATAGACCTTATATGCTATCACAGACTTTAGTTTATCATCCAGCTTTCTTACCGCATCTATAAGCAGATCTAAGTCAATATCATCATAAAAATCCTCACTCGGCTCATCTTCCACCTTAAGATCAAATATAGACGATGTTGGATTTTGATTTTCCTTATTGTAGATCGCATAACAGGCGTTTCTAATAGTTCTAATAAGATATGCGTCCATATCGTGCAAAGAATAATTGTGAATTTTTTTAAAACATTTTGCGATGCTGAAAAAAGCATTTGCACAAGCCTCTTCTGCCAGCGCAGAATTATTCAAGATCTTGTATGCAAAAGCATAGGCTATCTGACGATTTCTGTAATAAAAATCTTCAAAAGACGTCTGATCCTTATCGTTGTCTATCAAGGTCATACATACAGCTAACATTTGATTCCCCCTGAGTTACTTATGTTACTAAGTATAACACATATTGACATACTTTTCAAGATACCAACAAATAAACTTATAACCCGAAATTATAATACATTTTGCAATTTATACTTGTATAAAACTAACATGATTGAGCCATTCAATTTAGTTAAAGCTACAAAAATTCAAATATAAATCAACAATATGATGCACGAAACGACTACTTTCGCTATTATTTATAGTGTAAGACTAAAATAAATAGGAGGTTTTTATGGTAAACATAAATTCAGAAGTAATCGTTGAACGTATACAGAAAGACGGAGTAAACACTATAATCATAGCAGCGGTCATAGCTATACTAAGCTGGATATTTAATATGTATCACAAAAGTGCAAACAAGTATCGTGACCAAAAAGACCAACAATTTCGTGAAGCAAGAGCTACATTTGAATCGGCTTTAAAGCAGATCAACAAAGATGATACTGATTTTAATGAATTTTATGATTTATTAAAATACACTAAAACGACTGACGAATACTATCAGTTAGATCAGTTAATTAATGATAAAAATGAGGTTGAAATAAAGAAATACATAACTGGTAGAATATTTGAATTAAATGACAAAAATCCAACTCCATTTAATGAATCTGAATTTGCATACAAAATTATACTTGGAAAGATACGAAATTTAAGAATATATGAGAATATTGTTGTTCCTACACTTTATACATTATTTACAGTGATTGTAATTACGATTGCTATAGGATTAGTATTGAATATAAATAACAACCCTTTAGGCTGTTTGGTATTAGCAAACATATTAATATCCGCTATTTTCTTTGTAACGTATGGTTCACTCTTGCTTGATGACGATAAAGTTTTCTTATCATCATCTTTAGTAAAAATACTTGTTATTCTAGAATTTGTCGCCGCTACAACCGTTGAGTATAATCAGAAATTCGGCAATGCTTTTGCCCTTTTTGTAAATGTATGTTTCTTTATAACAACAGTTGTTTCAGCACATCTAAACAATGTAAAAAACATTACTCGTATCTTAAACAAAAAGAGCAAATTGCGTGGTTATAATATGATCATGTCTTTCGTAAAATCACAAAATGGTGAACTTTTGTCAGATGAAAAACTGGTATCTTTCATTTACTTTTTCAACCATAAGATCTATGGCATTTATCAATTCAAAAAAATTGAGAATAACAAATTAGTTTTGGTCAAAGAAATAAGGAAGTCATACTATGATTCAATAATCGATCAAAAAAAGGTCTTTTCAGAAATTGAAGAAAACTCCAAATGCAAAATTATTCAATAAGATAGGCATTACCTTGAATCTAATAGCCAAACCTGAAAAAGCCAACCGCACCCAAATGGATGCGATCGGCTTTTTTATCTTATTCTATTTTTTTCTACCCCAGCTTCAAAACATTCAGCAGGAATATCCAGCTAGTTCCATAGTAAGCCACAACTGCCACCAGATCGTTCAGCGTGGTTATCATAGGGCCTGACGCAACGGCAGGGTCTATCTTTATTTTCTTGAAGAAAAGCGGCGTGAGCGTTCCCACTGCACTGGATACTATTATAGCGAGTATAAGTGAAATGCCTATACAACCCGACATTGCAAAGGAGTATACCAGCCCCTTGCCCTTGAAGAAGAAAATATACAGCCCCACCGCTATGAACGACAGCACTCCTATAAGAGTGCCGTTCAAAAGTCCGACTCGCATTTCTTTTGATACAAGGTGAAGCTTCTGCTTTGCGGTAAGGCTTCCGTCTGTAAGCACACGGATAGTCACTGCAAGGGATTGTGTACCAACATTTCCCGCCATGTCAAGTATCAGCGATTGGAACGCCACAATAAGAGTGAGTTGTGCAACAACTTTCTCAAACGCTCCCACCACTGTGGACACCACCATGCCAAGTCCCAACAGCACAAGCAGCCAAGGCAATCTCTTTTTCACACTCTGCAATACAGGCTCGTTGAGATCCTCTTCTGCGGAAAGACCGCCAAGCTTTGCATAATCCTCGCCCATTTCATCATCTGATGCCTCGATGATGTTTTGCGCTGTGATAACTCCCAGCAGCCTGTTTGAATCGTCAAGCACAGGTATGATATACTCTGAATAATCCTTCAGCTTTTCGATACAATCGGCAGTCTGCTCGTTGGCGTAAACATATGGAAAAGAAGTTGCCGTTATGCTCTCAAGCTCCACCTCGCTGTCAGCCGTGATAAGATCCTTCAGATCTATAGCTCCGCTGAAAACCTTATTTTCGTCCACCACAAACAGCGTTGAGATGTTGTCATTTTTTCTCGCCTGACTAACAAGAGCATTCATTGCCTGCTTTACAGTCATGTCTTCGTCAATGATAATGCAGTTCGTAGTCATTCTGCTTCCTATCTCATCATCATCAAAAGAAGCGATAAGCTTTAGTTCACTGCGCACATCAGGTGCAACAGCGTCTATAATAAGGCTTCTCCTGTCCTTATCTGTTTCAGACAGAATATTCACCGCTGTATCAGTGTCAAGCTCCGATATAAGCTCCGAAGCCTTGTGGATATCCATTTCCCTGAGATACTCCCCTGCCTGCTTTTCGTCAAGATATTCAAATATCTCTGCCAGCATTTCAAGACTGCACACACGATAGAATTTTCTTCTGTTGAGAACAGAAAACGTACTTATTACCTCTGCGATATCACTGCCATGATAATCGTCAAGCTTGTTCATCATGGCTTTCGGGGAATCATTGCTGTTGATGACAGCGGTTATCTCGTCGCAGTGAATGTTCTTTACTGTGTCCTCGTTTAAAATTACATTTTTGTTCAGTTCATTTTTCTTCATTTGCTTGTCCTCCGTTTCATTTTTTTATGACGTGAGGGACAAACAGGCATAAAAATGCCCGTGCATGACAGGTCACACACGGGCAGATATATCAGATCACAACGAATAAAACGGCAACGCAAAGCGAAGCCCGTCGGCTGTGTTCACATATATACATAATTGCCCGTTAGACCCGCAACTGTCGCTGTTTGCCACTTTATTCACCTCCGTATTATACTAGTCCTTTGATATTATACCATTTTAGCAAAGATCTATCAACACCCAAAATCTTATTTTAATATTAAAAAGCTGTTAAAGCAATGGTGCAAATATCCTTAGCACGCCGTCAATGAGCCGTCCAAAGAAACCACGCTTTGTGTCCTCAAGCGTACGCTGTTTGCACTTGCTCTGAGTGTCCAGAATGTCCGCCTTGAAAGTCTTTATTATAGACGAATCATAGAATATAGAACTGCACTCAAAATGCAAAAACAGACTTCTATAGTCAAGATTTACCGAACCCAGCACCGCAAGCTTGTCATCGCATATACAGCCCTTTGCGTGAACAAACCCAGGGGTGTATTCATATATCTTCACTCCTGCCTCGATAAGCTGACGATAATAGCTTCTCGAAAGCCTGAAAACCACCTTTTTGTCAGCGATACCGGGCATTATGATGCGCACGTCTACCCCACGTTTAGCCGCCCTTATAAAAGCGTCAAAAAGGCTGTCGCCAAGCATAAGATACGGTGTGTAGAACCACACATAATCGCTTGCGGCATAGAGCATCTCAGAAAAAAACGTGTTGCTCACATTTTCGTCCACCATAGGGGAATCATAATAAGGCAAAACATAGCCGTCGCCACCCTTGCCCTCTTTTTCAAAGCTCTCCCCCACAAGGTCATGAGGTATCAAGTCATTTGAAAAAGCGTTCCAGAACTCCATAAACATATAGGTGTAGCTTTTTACGCCCTCGCCTGTTATCTTAAAGCCGATATCTTTCCAGTGACCATATTTCGAGCCTATGTTTATATACTCGTCCGAAAGATTTATTCCGCCGCTGTATGCAACTCTGCCGTCCACCACCATTATTTTTCTGTGGTCACGGTTGTTGAGCTGTGATTTTATAAAAAGGAACGGATTGAAAGGCACACATTTTATACCTTTCTCACCAAGCTTCAAAGCGTCTGCAAGAGAATATGTTGCGATACTTCCAAGGTCGTCATACATTATCCTGACGTCAACGCCCTGAGCCGCCTTTCTCGCCATTATATCCACCATAGTGTTAAGGAACTTGCCGTTTTGCAAAATAAAATACTCCGCAAAAATATATTTCTCAGCCTTTTCAAGCTCCTTGCACATATCAGCGAACATTTCCTCGCCCACGGAAAAATACTCTGCGCTGTCAAGCTTCACCATAGGAAATCCCGTTGCGTCGCTTATCCTTTTCACCGATTGAGCAAGCCTTTTGTCCTCACGTTCAAGCTCCCCTATGCACTTTTTCCCGTCAGGAAGCTCATAGTCCATGTGAAGCCTTGCCTTTGTGATATTCTTTTCAAGCTTTTTTGCAGTATTGTTATTGCCGAAAATTATATACATAACTGCACCAAGCACGGGAAAAGTAAGTATCACAATAAGCCAAAGGGTCTTGTAGCTGCTCTCCTCACGCTTTGTGTTGATATAAAGCACAAACAGAAATGACAGCACAGTAAGCACGATGCTGAGAAGCCCTGCCGCCTTGCTGAGCCATTTAAGTATGAGAAGATACCACAAAAACTGCATCGCCACAGGAACTATCACCGCCACCACTCTGCCTACTATTTTCTTTACATTGTTCCACGTCAACTCCGTTTCGCTCCTTTCATTTATCATCTTAGGGCAACAAAACACTATCATTATGCGATGTTACCATTATTATAACAAATTTTTTAACATAAGTCAACGCCATTGATTTTATTATTAAAAAGTGTTATATTAAATATGAGATATGTCCTGCTGATAGCTTTGTCTGTAGGCGGATGAACAGTGTTCGCCCCTACGAAAATAATATAATTGGAGGTAACAAAATGTGTACTGCGGCAACTTATAAAACGAACGATTTTTACTTTGGAAGAACTCTTGACTATGAAAGCTCCTACGGCGAGGAAATAGTCATAATGCCAAGAAACTTTCACCTTAACTTTGTTAATATGGGCAGGATAGATACCCATTATGCGGTAATAGGCACTGCTCATGTTGCTAAGGATTATCCTCTTTTCTATGACGCCGCCAACGAAAAAGGTCTTGCCATGGCAGGTCTTAACTTTGTTGGCAATGCCTTTTACCGTGATGATATCAGCGGCAAGGACAATGTTGCGCAGTTTGAGTTTATCCCATGGATACTCTGTCAGTGTGCAAACGTGACGGAAGCAAGGACGCTTATAGAAAAGATAAACATAACCAAAACTCAGTTCAGCCCACAAATGCCGTCAGGTCAGCTCCATTGGATAATAGCAGACAAGAACGATTGTATCGTAGTGGAATCTGTAAAAGAAGGCATAAAGGTCTATAACGATCCCGTGGGAGTGCTGACGAACAATCCTCCATTCGATATGCAGATGTTCAGGCTCAACGATTTCCGTGGACTTTCTCCAAAACAGCCTGAAAACACTTTTTCAGACAAGCTTGACCTTACTTCCTACAGCCGTGGCATGGGCGCAATGGGACTACCAGGCGACCTGTCATCACAATCAAGATTTATAAGAGCAGCATTTGTGAAAATGAACTCACGCTCAGGTGCAGACGAGCAGGACAGTGTGAGCCAGTTCTTCCACATCTTAAACTCAGTTGACCAGCAAAGAGGCTGCTGCGAGGTGGCAGAGGGCAAGTATGAGATAACCATTTACACAAGCTGCTGCAATACCGACAAGGGCATTTACTATTACACCACCTACAACGGACATCAGATATCCGCTGTTGATATGCACAAAGAAGACCTTGACTCCGCCAAGCTTATTGCCTACCCTATGATAACGGGCGAGATAATAAACTTTCAGAACTAGCAAACGCTCCGTACAAAATCTGTACGGAGCGTTTTTATTACTCAAATCTGAAATATTCAAAGTCAAAGTTGCTTCCCGGCATGAACGCAAATGAAACCTTCTGCTTTCCGCTGATACCTGAGATATCAAAGCTCCTCTGGGCATAATTTTCGCTGTCATCTGTCCTGAACTCGCAGAGTATGCGGTTTTCGCCCTCGCTGCCGTTCAAAATAAGATGTATGCTGTTGAGGGCAAGCGGTGACTTTCCGCTTATAACGAGCCTGCTCGGCTGCTTTTCAGAGAAATCGACCGACTTTCAACATCTCCACATCCCCGAAACGCTTCACCTCAGGTTTTTCCCTGTATGACCGCAGGTTGTAAAGATCTATATAATCAGACCTGCCGTTCGGTTTCTGCACGGTCAGGAAATTGTTTCTCATGAATTTCATGGACTGGCAATACCCTTCCTTCCTTATAATCTCACCACAGGCGTTTACCAGTCCGCAGTTCTTGTCCGAGAGCCTCACCGCTGCCATGTCATGCCGGATATCGAAGACTGTGACGAATACCGGGGCCGTAATCTTATTTCTTCCCCGGCACAGCCCCCATAACCCGCTGTTCTTGTCCTGCCATGCTCTAAGTTCCGGCCTCTTGCAGGGATTAGGAGTTTTTTGCAAAGCTATAGCGGAAAGCAGCCTGTCATGGGAAACGATTACTTCCATACCGAAGTCCTGACATAGATCTTCCGCGGTGACAGTTTCCGGACTTGTTCCGTTTCCATGCCGGACGGTCCGTATTCCCCTTCCAGCCATATCCCCACGGAACATCGCTTCCCAGTCCCATGCCATGGTGGGCAGACCGAACACACGGTAAAGCCCTACGTTGTCTATCAGCACACATGTTTCCTTACCGGTTGATTTTCTCAGTCCGCGCCCGGCCTGTTGCAAATATTTGGCCAGTGAGAGTGTCGGGCGTGCCATCTGCACGAACTCCACATCGGGGCAGTCAAATCCCTCGCTGAAAACGTCCACATTTACCAGTACCTTTATTCTGCCTGTCTTGAAATCCTCCACCATCCGTCCGCGTTCAGCAGCCGGTGTGTGACTGTCTATGGCTGCGGCGTCCAGTCCTTTTCCGCTGTAATATGCCGCGATGTTCCGCGCATGGTCGATACTGACGGCATAGACGATCCCCTTCTTCCCGTCCGCATACTCCAGAACGCTCTGATACAACTGATCGATGCTTGTGTGACGGTTCAGTACGTCATTCATCTCCCTTACCTGGTAATCACCATCTGCACCGCGTTTCTCCAGCGAGTCTATCAACCGTTGCTCCCTGCTGTTTGCACGTATCGAGACATAATCAAATGACGACAGCCACCCTTTCCTTATAAACTCCGCCACACTCCATGAGCATACCAGCGAGTCGAAAAGGTCCGTGAACCCGGTGCGTCCCATCCGGCAGGGAGTAGCGGTAAGTCCGAGAAATTTTGCTTCCGGACACCAGTTCCACAGCATCCGGTAAGTCCTTGCCTGCGCATGATGCGCCTCGTCGATGATGACCAATTCCGGTTTTTCCACCACATCATCGTAATGCCGTGTTAGCCATTGTATGGACATCACCCTGACGCACCCGTCAGTCAGACTTGTTCCATATTTTGCAACGGTCTTTTCTATCTGCTCCACAAGCTCCCTGCGGTGTGCAACGATCCAGACCGTCCTCTTTCCATCAGTGAGAAAACTGCTTACCACCGCCGCCAATACATGGGTCTTGCCGGTACCTGTAGGCATCTGCACCATCACGCTGCGGTGCGTCCGCCATTCCTCCGAGAGACGCTGTATAATATCTTCCTGATAGTCATGCAGACATACGGTTTTTGCCATATCGTTTTCGATTAAAGCTCCGGGAACAAGCGCTCTCGTTCCCGGAGCTCCCCCTGCACTTTTCA
>OGYK01001096.1_pt1 | contig 20768 bp, 20 predicted proteins | sample 1576501 | NCBI WGS metagenome assembly OGYK01 (sample SAMEA3541530, study PRJEB24748) | human gut metagenome | biome: human gut; feature: human-associated habitat; material: faeces | place: China | collected 2012
GATCTATGCATCTTAATTTTCAAAAAGTGTGCAACTTCTTATTGCAATTTAGATAATTAAAATAATCAACAGCTAAAGATACATTATTTTTAACATTGCCAACCTTAGTTTCGTTGGAAACGCCGGCCTGCCAATACATGCTCTTGCTGTCAGAAATATAATCTCTGAATTTACCGCTCAGCTTACCGTCATCGCCCAAGGTTAAAGAACCACTGTTAGGATCCCATTTGTGCTCGGAATATTGACCATAACCGCCGTTAATAAATGCCTGCCAGCTATCACTTAACTTTTGGTTATGATTCAAGGTCATCATATAGCCATGGTTGTATTTAGTTTGGCTGTCAAAGCTAAGATTATTTTTGCCGCTAGGAGCACTTGCCAGATGGCCTGCCTTTACACTGCCGGCCTGCAGCCATCTTTGACCGCCGTCAACCTTCCAGTCAAAGTAACCGCCAAACAGGTTAGTGCTGCTCTTCTCGTCCTTATGGTCTACGTTAATATAAACGCTCTTATCAGTAACTTTTGCGCCTTCCATAGAAAGACCGCCGTTTTCATGATGAGCATTTACACGCACGCCCCACTCCTTATTTTCGCCGAAGCGTCTGCCGAAATCAATATCTTCGGTCAGTGTGCTGCGACCGGAAAATCTTTGAGTATATCTGGTAACATCTTTGTTGGTTGCACGTTTAGTAGTCGCATTCAAAAGTCCTGCAGGTGCATCTGTACCATTGGTGCCGTTGTTGGAGAAGGTAGCACCATTCAGAACGGTATTAGGACCGGAAACAATATCTACGCTCTCCAAGGTATACGCAGGAATGCTTCTTGTTTGGTTGAACAGATTCGGAATGCCGTTAATATAATAATGTGCGGCATTCATATTAACACCGCGCATGCTGAAGTCAGTATACATCGGAGAAGGGCTGCCAACTCTGATAGAAGGGTTGTTAGCCAAAGTACCGTTCAACGGTTGGTTCGGATCATAAAAGGTTGTAATAGTTTTTTCGGAATACTGTTTTTGGGTAAAGGGAACATCAATCGCTTTGATATCGCCAAGGATACCAACCCTGTCATTTGCAACGAGGAAACCACCCGGCAGTACATCTGCACTTCCCTCAACAATAACCTCTTCCAGATTGCCATGCATAGTTTCTGCACTTGCACCCATCACAAAGCCTGCGCTTGCTACTGCGCACAGCACGGACATAGCCAATGCGTTCTTCTTTTTCATCATACTCATACACCTCATCAAAAAATTTATTTTTTAACCTACACTGCCGAGCTGTCCGAGTTTCGCGTGCAGCGTCTGTTAAAAGCTATGTAGTTTGGGATTCCATTTTCCGGCAAGAAAAAACGCCTTCCTGCAAAATTACAGAAAGGCGCACTTATCCCCTAGTAGCCTCCTGTCACTCGCAGTACACTCCCGTTAACTTTTTCAGGCAATTCTTCTGGCTCAGTTTCTTCGCAAACCTTGCCTTCCCGGTTTCCCAGTGACATCATTAAGGCTTGCTCCACTTTACAGCTGCGTGACAGCGCAGGCTTCACACCTGCTTACTTATTAAGTCTTTCGACACCTGATAGCTTTAGTTTATTGAGTTAATTTTGTAACATATGTTACATTTCGTTTGAAATTATAGCATATGTTTCAATTACTGTCAAGTGAATATTCTGACACTATGAACGTAAATAAAAGGGTAAACTAAAGTATAACTCTAATTTACCCAAGATTTTTTATCAGACTATCAATTCATCTAATCATGATTTGTATAATCTAGATTAGATGAATTACTTTAATTGCCCCTGCTCTATATGCAAAACTCTGTCGCAAAGCCATTTCGCCAACTGTTTATCATGCGTAATAAACAAATATGCCAACTGCTTTTCCATGCGTATATCACGCAACAAATGTAAAATCTGAGCCTGCACGGAAATATCCAGCATAGATGTCGGTTCATCCAAAACAAGCAGCTTCGGCTCTAACAACAGTGCTCTTACCAGGCAGATACGCTGAATTTCGCCGCCGCTCACCTGATGCGGATAGCGTTGCAGAAGCTCTGCATTGAGCTTTACCAAATCAAGCATCTCTTTGATTTTTTCTTCATCATAAGGCAAATTAAAAACATTAAATGCTTCCCGCAGACTAGAACCTAAGGTCTGACGCGGATCAAGAAAGCTTTCCGGACGCTGTGAAATAAACTGCACATTGCGTCTGAAAATGCTTAAATCTTTAGCAGTTGCCTTAGTAATATCCTGCCCCTGAAAATATATTTTACCGGAATCACAAGAAAGCAGGCGCAGCAAAATACGCGCCAGCGTGCTTTTGCCGCTGCCACTGCCACCCATCAGCGCCACAGCTTCACCGGACTTTAGCTCCAGTGAAACATCATGCAGAAGCTCAAAGTTTTTTCCGTCGCTGCGGTCAACAAAGCTTTTAGAAATATTTTCAGCCTTCAGCATACAAAAAGCACCTCACTTCCGCATCACCAACCTGCTGCATAGCAGGCTTTTCTTCCTTACAACGCGTTGTACAGTAGGGGCAACGTTCTGCAAACTTACAGCCGGCAAAGCTTTCTCCCGGAACAGGAGCCTTGCCGGGAATAACCTGTAAGCCGTTCTTGGGTAAAGCCTGCAAAAATCCTTTAGTATACGGATGCAGCGGTTTATGCCAAATATCCGCATTATGCTCCAAAACCTGTCCTGCATACATCACCAGCACATCATCACACACCTCTTGTGCCAAAGCAATATCATGCGTAATAATCAGCATGCTTAAATGCAAATCCTGCTTGATTGTCAGCAAATTTTTGCGTACAACGGCGCCAACCTGTTCATCAAGGCCTTTGGTAGGTTCATCCGCCAAAATCCATTCCGGCTTACTGCTGACAGCCATAGCGCACAATACACGTTGCAGCATGCCACCGGAAAGCTCATGCGGATATGCAGCCAAAACACGGTCAGCCTCCTGCAAGCCAAATAAATGCAGACACTGCTTTTTATAGCTATTGTCACTATCTGCAATGTTATGAACAGCCAAAATATCCTGCATCTGCTTGCCTATTTTGCGTACAGGATTCAGGGACTCACTGGGATTTTGCGGAATAATACCAAAAGCAGATAATATTTTTTCCACCTGCTCGCCATTATAAAGCACTCTGCCCTTTTTAATAACTCCAGATGGCAATATGTTTAAGATTGCCTGCCCCAGTACAGATTTACCGCAACCGCTTTCTCCGATAATCGCAGTAAAATTACCTCCGGGCAAGTTCAGGCTTACATCGTCTACAGCATAGAATACGCCTTGCGGCAACTTAAAGCCTACAGATATATTTTCTAACACCAGATTTTTTACCATTTGCGTACCTCATCAAGCTGATTGTCTAAGCTGTCACGCAGATGCTCACCGATAATATTAAGAGAATAAATCAGCAAAAATACAAACAGGCCGGGAATTATAATCAAATGCGGTGAGCTGCGATAATACATAATAGCATCGTTAATCATTACACTCCAGTCAGGAGTCGGCGGCTGTACACCTAAGCCCAAAAAGCTCAGGCCGGCAATCGCCAGTATGCCTCGGCCAAGGCGAATGGTTACCAGCACAAGCAGCTTGTTTGCAATGTTGGGCAGTAAATGACGGACAATAATTCGCCAGTCACTGCAGCCAAGGCAGCGCAGGCCTTCAATGAAAGGCTCTCCCATCAGCTGCAGAACTTCTGCACGCACAATACGCGAAAAACCGGCCCAGGATGTCACAACCAATGCCAGTACAAGGCTATAAATACTCGGACCGAGAATACCAGCCAAAGCTATCATAAAACAGCTTCCCGGTATACCTTGGAAAATATTGCTCAAAACGGTAAAGAACATGTCTAATTTACCGCCGTAAAAACCGCACAACAGACCAACACCCACACCTAAAATCAACGCCAAAACCGATGAAATCAAGGTCAAAAGCATTGATGCCCTGCCACCGTAAAGAATACGGCTGAACATGTCACGCCCCAAAGCATCCGTGCCAAAGAAATGCTGCCAACAGGGACTTTGCAGACGGTTAGCCATATCCGGTTCAAAGGGATTATGCGTTGCCAGAAGCGGAGCCAAAATACTGCCGAGAATGATAAACGCAAGTACAAAAATAGCGAAATTAAGCTGTATTTTTTTATTCATGTGCTTCAGCGCCTCCTCTCAGCTTCGGATTCAGATAAAACATCAGTAAATCAACCGCTAAGGTTATCAATACCAACAGCCAGCCTGTAAAAAGCACATAGGCCTGCAATACAGGGTAATCGCGGAAGCGAATCGCTTCCAAGGCCATGCTGCTGATGCCCGGCAAAGCAAAAATACTTTCCGCAATAACCGAACCGCCCAAAATGCCTGCCAGATAATTGCCCAAAAGAGCAATTACCGGCAGCATAGCATTAGGAAACGCATAGCAAAAAAGCAGCTTTATTTTGCTGATTCCCCGCACACGCGCTACAAGAAAATATTGGGAAGCAAATTCCGTCAGCAGCGAGCTGCGCATATAGCGGCACACTGTTGCCGAAGTAGAAAACGAAACTGCCAACGCCGGCATAATAAAGTAACGCAGGCTTTCACTGCCGCTTGTCGGCAGCAGACGCAGCGTTTCGCTGAACAGCAAAATCATCAGCAAAGCCAGCCAAAAACCGGGCACAGCTAAAAGTATATTAGTCAAAAACTGTACCGCATCATCCAGCCAGCTGTTTTTGTAAACAGCGCATAAAGTGCCCAATGCAATGCCAACAACCGCAGCAATGGCCAAAGCCAGCAGCGCCAGCTCCACCGTCACCGGCAGGCGCAGCAAAAGCTCATGCAAAATATCCTTGCCGCTAATGTAGCTGCTGCCGAAATTACCATGCAGCACCTGCACAAACCAGCTGAAATACTGCACATATATAGGTCTGTTCAAGCCAAGCTCTTCACGCATAGCTGCTATCTGCGCATCCGTAGGTGCATCCAGACCATCCTGATTCAAGGCAAACTCCGCCGGGTCACCTGGTGATAACAACCCCAGAATGAACGCTAAAAGGCTAATACCGACCATTACAGGTATGGCCAATAAAATTCGTCGATAACAATATCTAATCATAATTCTCCGCCAATTCTACCTTACTCAAATCTACACCGTAGATTAATGGTTTATAATTTTTTAAACGCTTATTATAGGCAACGATGTTCATATCGTTGAAAAGCGCCACTAACGGTTCCTCTTCCACAGCTATTTCCTGCACCCGATCAAAAATCTGTTGACGCTCTTTTTCATCAACTGTATGTTTTACATCTTGCATCAATTCCTGCAATTCTTTATTCTGGTAGCCTGTGTGACTGTTTATATAAATAGAACCTGTCGGCATCAGAAAACTGTTAAGTACCTCGTAGGGATCTCCATTTGCCAGTCCCTTTTGCAGACGTGCGATATCATAATCGCCCTTGCGCAGCATTTTCGCTCTTGTAGCATACTCCAAAGACTGAATATGGACATTCAATCCTATTTTACCCAGCCAATAAGCAATCATCTCAGCCTCGCCCTTCTGCAACGGCTCCGCACCGTTTATGCAATAGGTAACATCACAGCGCTTATCCCCTAATACTTCATGTGCCAGCTGCTTAGCTTTTGCTAAATTATGCTCCAAGGGAAATTCTTTATAACCGGGACTTGTATAATTTAACACATTCATTGTCGGCTCTGCATAACCCATATATAATGCGTCGACAAGATTTTTGCGGTCAATAGCCAGGCTTACGGCCTGACGCATGCGCACATCGTTAAAGGGAAAACGACCGTTATTTAAAGCAAGATAGCGTATCATTGTTGATTTATTGCTTGCCACAGCAAAGCGCTTATCTTGCTTGATTTCGTCAGCTAAAAACGGCGGTATTGCATTTAAATCTAATACTCCGTCAATTTCACCGGATTTAAGTGCTGCATAGCGTGTATCCGTATTGGGAATATTGCGCACGACAAATTTTTTTATCTTGCCTTTTTCACCCCAATAATTATCATTGCACTTTAAAACGACATACTTATTCATGACGTTCTTGGTAATTTTATACGGACCTGTACCTATAGCTATGTCCTTAAAATCACCATTGGCATCAAAGCATTCAGGGGCAAACATCGGACTTCCGAAATCCGTCATTTTATATAATTGGTTAATATTCGGTTCTTTAAATACCAATCTGACAGTATATTCGTCCAGTTTTTCATAGCTGATTAAAGACGGATAATATAAGGCTAATGATAAGCTGTAAAAATTAGAACGCTTCAAGCCCTTTTTCATTCTGTCGAAATTAGCAATTACAGAATCAGCATTAAACTGTGTTCCATTTTGAAAATATACATTTCTTCTTAAACGAAATATCCATACTTTGCCATCATCCTGCATTTCCCAGCTTTCAGCCAGACAAGGTGCAGGTAAGCCTGCTTCGTCCCTTGTTATCAGCGGTTCCCATACTCCGAGTATCTTACTGCAATAATAGGCATCCTTATTACCGGGAGCAAGATGCCTGTAGGCAGCCAGGGTAACAATATTTTTGTTTTTATTATCTATGTGATTTTGTGATTCTTCCTGCTTGGCACAGCCGACACACAATAAAAGCATCAGCAGCAGAAAAAAGCTCAATATTTTTCTCATATTCGCATACCATTATACATCTTATTTATATAGAATAAAAGAGGGCAGAAAAACCGCCCTCTTTAAATTTTATTTTATTACAGACTAAATTCAGCAGACAAGAAGAAGGTTCTCGGAGTAGACAGGTAAACCTGATCACCGCGAGCAACAGTCCAATAATCCTTATCAAACAGATTGTAGCACATTGCACTGAATTTTACAGGAACGCTGTTCAGTTTAGTATTATAGGTTACACCTAAATCATAAACCATATAAGCCGGTGCTTCCAAATGCTTGCTGTCTTTAGTAACAGTGCTGGAATTATAGTTTACAGTGTAGAACGGAGTGGTGCCGGTATAGGTTGCACGGCCGATTACGCTAAAGCTATCGTCTGCTTTATATTCCAAAGCTGCAGATGCACTCCATGCGCCCTGACCGGATTCGCGTACACCGTTTTTGTACTCATTACCTTTACCCATGTTCTTATATTTAGCATCCAGATAAGCAAGGCCAACCATACCATACCATTTATCTGCTAATTTACCGTTAACAGATAATTCAAGACCTTTGTGGTTAACTTTACCATCTTGTACAAGGAAAGGTTTAGCGTAGCCTGCTACATCCTTGCTCACATTATTGGCCTGGTCAATATCAAAGTATGCCAAGGTATACATAGCACCTTTATTCTGATATTTTACGCCAACCTCATTTTGTTTAACCTTAGTCGGCGGTAATACTTCACCGGAATTCTGGTAGCTAGTACCGGCACTTGCGCCAATATCAAAGTTTTCTGCATGGTTGCCATAGAACATTACATGCTCATCAGGTGCATAGCTCAAGGAATAAGTCGGGCAGGTTGCATCGGACTTAATTTCTTTACCCCAGGATTTGCTGCTTGCATTCCATGATTTTGCCGTAGCAGCATGTTTGTGAATGCCAATCATAGCATCCCATTTGCCGAAGCTGATGCTATCCAGCAAAGAAACGCCCCAGATAGAAGTTTTGTTATTAGGTCTTGTAGTATAACCAATATATCTTGCATCAACATCCTGGAAGGAAGTTCCTGTAAAAATATTAGAGCCGCCAACCAAAGTGGTACCGGGTACAGTTGTAGAACCATTACGGTTTCTCCACGCCTTATCAGCAGACAGCATTACCTCATGCTTCAGCGCACCGGTTTCGAATTTATTCTTGGTGCCTAATTGAGCATAATAAGAGCGTTGCGGAGTTGCACTATTAGTCTGCAGGAAGTCATAATTACCTGCATCGTCTTTAATCCAATAGGAGCTCATGTTAGGAGATACGTTTTGATTCAGTTTTTGTCTGCTGTAGCCAAAGTTAGCAAACAAAGTCCAATTATCATTCATGTATTGCTCATGATTCAAGGTTGCAAACCAGCCATAGCCTGCCTTCCAGGTACCTGCAGCAGCGTAGTTTTTACCTCCGTCCGGAGCACTCGGAAGATGAGTTACACCGGGAATGGTTTGTTTAATGCTGTTACCGTTAGCATCCTTTACAGTTGCTGTTCCGGGATTTGCCAATTTAAACCAGCGAATACCATTGTAAATGTCCAGATCTCTATAGTTTGCAAAGAAATTAGTGCTGCTGTGTTTATCTTTATGGTCAACATTTACAGCAATACCCTTCGCTTTCATATCTGCATCATTAACGGCTGTTTCACCATTCAGCAGTTCTGTATTCAGGCGCACACCCCATTCACGTTTTTGGCCGAGACGTTGGCTGATATCCAGGTATTCACCAAAGGAGCCTTTGCCGGAGAAGGTTTGTTTATACTTAACAAAGTCAGTATCACCGGCACGTTTTGTTCTGGCATTGATAATACCACCGGCAGTATTGGATTCATATTGAACACCACTGGCACCCAACATAGAGTTAGGACCGGAAACAACATCAATACCTTCCATAGCAAACATTGGAAGGTTGAACTGAGTCATAACACCGTGTACACCATTTACATACATTGCAGTACCGTTAGTACGGAAACCACGCACAGAAAAGTCACCATGCAGAACACTGCCGGACGCTCTCACAGACGGAACGCCGAGCAAAGCCTTATCCAACGGCTCATTAGGTCCGAGGAATAAATCCATAGTCTTCTGCGCTACATTGGTTACGCTAAAAGGAGTTTTCATAACATCCTTCTCACCCAGCAGGCCGACAGAACCTTTAGCGTTGACCATTTCACCAGGCATTTGGTTGCGAGAACCTTCAACAACAACCTCATCCAGATTGCCATGAGCAACATCTTCTGCACTTGCGCTCATAACGAAACCTACGCTGGCAATAGCGCACAGCACTGACATAACCAGTGCTTTTTTGTTTTTCATCATACTCATACACCTCATAAAAAAATTTATTTTTTAACCATTGCCACCGAGCTGTCCGAGTTTCGCGTGCGACTCCGGCTAAAAGCATATTTTATCAAGGGCGTTACATATTCCGGCAAGAAAAAACGCCCTTCTGCACCATGACAGAAGGACGCACTTATCCTTTACAATTCTCCTGTCACTCGCAGCATACTTTGGTCTTTACTTTCTCAGGCAATTCTTCTGGCTCAGTTTCCTCGCAAGCCTCGCCTTCCCAGTTTCCCAGTGGCATAATTAAGGCTTGCTCCACTTTACAGCTGCGTGACAGCGCAGGCTTCGCACCTGCTTACTTATTAAGTCTTTCGACACCCGATAGGTCTATAATATTCATTTGTTCATTATTGCAATCTACTTTTTCACGCAGAATTATAGCATAACGCACATACTACGTCAAGTAACATGAAATTGCATTAGCAATCAACAACAACTGATATATATCGCTGTTATGTTAGAACAGTTTACATATTATCATTACCTATAATATTAGTTTAATTAGTTTGCCAAAGTAAGTATATAGAATATTTTACTACTCTAAAAATAAATAACTCTGAGAAGTCAAAGTAAAACTTCGGTTTCTCAGAGTTTTTATGATTTTTCTATCCTACACACCTAAACCAGCTCATCTAAGGAAACTAACTTTATTCCCTTTTCTGCCGCATAAGCAACCGCCTGCTCTGTATACCCGGCTTTGGAAAAGAAATAATAATATAACCTCTTATCCTGCGCTACTTTTTTGCCTAAAAAGTGCTTCAAGTCTTTTACGTCTACTGGCCTATGCTTATATTTGCACTCACCCAAAAGTAATTGTGTTTGCCTGTAATCAACTGCCATAATATCTATTTCATCAGTCTTGTTCCACCAGCGGCCAATCTTGGTAAAATAAAACGGTAAACCGTGTTTTCTATTCTGCTTACGTAAATATTGCTGACAAACATCTTCAAATACATATGATGTAAAACGCTCCAGCTCAGGCTTAACAACATATTGATAAATCCCTCCTGCATCGCCTGATTCCAGCTCAGATAAATTCGGGAAAACAAAGGCATACCAAAAACCGAAGAAATTGTCGGTAACCTTGTATAAGCCTCTCTGTGTATTAGCCTGCTCTTTAATATTGGCATCCACAGAAAACTCCCTACATAAAATTCCCAATTCCAAAAGATTTTTCAAATATACGCTCAGCTTGCTTTTATCAATCTGAGTTTTTTGATGAATATCATTTAATTGGGTATTGCCTAAAGCAACTGCTTCAATTACTGCATTATAAACGCTTGTCTCACGCAACTCCTGACGCATAAGAAACTCCACTTCGCTGTAAAGCACACTGCCTCTGCTTAAAATACTGCGTACAATATTTTCACCCAAAGAGTACTTATCGGAGAACTGCTTTAAGTAATGCGGAATGCCGCCCAAAATTGCATAAGCAGTAATTTTGTCTTCCATGCTGTAATTAGGAAAAAACTGTTGGGCAGAATAAAAATCCATTGCCTGCATTTTTAAAATTCCTGTAGCACGTCCATAAAGCGGATTTTTCTCTGCTAAAACTTCTTTTTCTATAAATGACATTGCACTGCCGCATAAAATCAGCATTACATTAGACTGCTTTAGTACCTCATCCCACAGCTTTTGCAAAATAGAAGGAATAGCATTATTCCCTTTTACCATATAAGGGAATTCATCAATAACTACAACTATTTTTTTATCTTTTGCCAGTTCTGTTATACTGAGCAAGGCCTGCTCCCAATCACTGAAGCGTGTAATATATTTTGCCGCCTGACGATTCTTTTCCAATAATCGCTGACTAAACGCTTCAAGCTGTTTGTCATCAATGATTTCTGTGCAAGTATAAAAAATATGCTCTTTATCTTGACAAAATTGACGCAGCAACTCTGTTTTACCTACACGCCTTCTGCCGTAAAGCACTATAAGCTGACCGTCTGCACTATTATATCTGTCCTCTAAAAAATTCAGTTCTTCCTCGCGACCGATGAACATCTTACTCACCTCATTTATCTAATCGTGATTTGTATAATCTGGATTAGATAAATTATATACCATTATAAGGAAGGCTGCAAGAGATAGGCGGATGAATGAGAAAAACTCTGGAAAAACTAAAGATATGCTTTGAATTACCAAATCATTTTATGTCTTTTCCACTAATTTCTACATAAAGAAATGCTTCGCTTTTATTTCTCTGCTACCTTAAGCCACTAACTGTTACATTCTAAACACTTTCGGCTAATTATATTTCTCCAGCCTCTTGCAATTTATATATTGATAATATATACTATAAATTAACACAGTTCAGCTTGTAATATTTTACAACTAACTTCGGCAGTTGCTGCTGCCAAAAAATTTTATGATGAGTATTTTTAGGAGGCAATTCATGGAAGCAATTCAACAAACAATCATGTATTTTCACAAAGGCGGCCTCGTTATGTGGCCGCTGCTTTTCTGCTCAATCGCAGTAATTGCAATCGCTATTGAGCGTTTTCTGTTCTACAAGACAGAAGACAGCGGTCAGGTATTCGCTGCCAACTACTGTTCCCTGTTGCGTGAGGATAACAAAGCAGAAGCCTTTAAGCTAGCAGAAGAAAGCAAAGGCGAATGCGCTAAAATCGTTACTGATGCAGCTAAAATCACCGAAGGCAGAGAACAACAAAAAGCATTTTTGGAAAGCCAGGCAGGTATTTTTATTGCTAAACTGAAAAATAAATTGGACTACCTTGCTATTATCGTTACTATGTCCCCGCTGCTGGGCCTGCTCGGTACCATCGTTGGTATGATCGGCGCCTTCAGTATCTTCAATCTGGAATCCGGCGCTCCTATCGCTATTACCGGCGGTATCGGCGAAGCACTTATTGCTACCGCTACAGGTCTTTGCGTAGCTATTCTTTCCTTGTGTGCTCACTCCTATTTTGCCCATCGTATGGATAATATGATTACCGACATGGAGCAATGCTTCAGTGCTCTTCTCGAAGCAGAAACAAGGAGTGGTAAATAATGCAGCTGCGCAATGTACGTGACAGAAAAACACCGGAGCTTATTATTATCCCTATGATCGATATCATGTTCTTCCTGCTGGTATTCTTCATGCTCAGCACCATGTACATGATTGATCTGAAAACCATTCCCGTAAAACTGCCGCAGGCAGCACATGCTGCTACGGATACAACAACAACCTTCGCTGTATCCCTGAAAAATGACGGCTCTCTTTATCTTGGCGATGCGCCGACAGATATCCAATCTTTAATAACCCAATCCTCAATCGAGCAAAAAAATAATCCTCGTTTTGCTATTGTTATCAGAGCAGACAAGGATGTTGATTACGGTCGTGTTATTGAACTTATTGATAAACTTAAAGGCGCAGGTATTACCCGCTTTGGTTTGGCAACGGATGGAGCTGGTAAATAATGAATTCTGGTCAACGCAGTAGAATCGGCTTTATCGGTTCTATCGTAACACATATTTTTATCTTACTTTTCGTAAGCTTCGTCGGACTGTTTAATTTATCGCATCCGCCTGCTAACGATATCGTAGAGGTATCACTGTTCGGCGGCGGCGGCGGTGGCGGCAATGATACCGACATCGAAGACAGTAATGCAAATGACGAAGAAAACTCTACTGAAGAAGATGTGCAGGAAGAGCCTACACCGGATCCAGAGGCTATCTGGAAAAACGATGACAACAAGCCTCAACCTGTACATAAAAAATCTGCTGTGAAAAAGGTTGCCCGTAAGGGCAGCGGCACCGGTCAGGGAAGCGGCCACGGCAGCGGTGTCGGCCCCGGCACAGGCTCCGGCAGTGGCGGCGGTAACGGCAGTGGTCACGGCACAGGCAATGGCAGCGGTTACGGTTCCGGCAACGGTAACGGTAACGGCGCAGTAGCTGTTATGCCGCGTATTATCCGCAAGATTGACCCTGTATACCCTGCTGCAGAACGCAATGCAGGCATCACCGGTTCAGGCGTTGTACGTCTTCTGGTCAACACCAACGGTACTGTTGATGAGGTTACCCTCGTAAGCTCCAGCGGTAACGCTAACCTCGACCAGGCAGGTATCAATGCCGCTTATAAATGGCGCTTCACCAGCGCTGTCGGTACTAACGGCCAAAAGGTTCGCTGCTATTTGCGCTTACCTTTCACCTTCAGACTAAGATAATTAAAACCTGTTAGCTGAGTTTCAGCTAACAGGTTTTTTTGTGCTTCAAATATTAAATTTACTTTTCTTGCTGACCTTCCGTCAAATAGGTCCAGCCGTTCTCCTGACGTACCTTGCCCTCTTTCATCAGATGGCCCAACGCACGCTTGAAAGCAGCCTTGCTGATACCAAACTTCTGCTTGATAATCTCCAGCGGCGTAGAATCGCAGTAAGGCATGCTACCGTTACGCTTCACCAGAAAATCATAGATATCCTGAGCATCCGCAACAAGTGCATTCTCCTTCTGCAGACGCATAGAAACGTTAATACGTCCATCCTCGCGCAGATAGGTTACACGGCAGGTAACCTCCTGACCGAAGTCAAGTCTGCCACCGGGCACTTCACTGCGATGCAGGAAGGCAATAAAGCGCTGGTTAGTGAAAAGAAAGAAGCCTTCCGGCAGAATGTTGTAAATCGTACCGGTAACCTTATCACCGATTTTCAATCCTTCTGCAGGCTTAGAGGCTTTCACCATATCCTCTTCTACACGCATCGTCACAGCCTGACGACCGCTCTTATCGCGATACAGTCTTACCCACACGAGCTGACCAGGGTTTACATGGCCGCGCATCTGGCTATAGGGCAGGAAAACGCCACGCTCTGCACCGATATCAACGAAGCCGCCGTCACGGGTAACACTCAGCACACGTACATAGCCTAATTGGCCTTCACGCATCTTCGGCAGCTTCATGCTGGCAGTCAGACGCTTGCTGGGATCAAGATAAAGATATACCTTTACCTCGTCACCAATATTAACCTCAGAGGTCTGCTGCAGCTTATGCAGCATGATATCGTCAGAGGTATTACCGGTGCCTGCGTCAAGGAATGCGGCATTTTCATTCGCACGCACAACCTTCAAACTGACTACATCACCGGGACGGTATTTCGTATTGTTCGTAACAACAGGAGCCTTTTTGGCTCTGCTGAATTTTTTATTATCAATCATCCGTATTCTCCACAAAGCTTTCAGACGGAGCATCTGCCCACAGCTGCTCTAAATTATAAAAATCGCGTTCTTCCTCCAGGAAAACGTGAGCAACAACATCACCGTAATCCAACAGTACCCAACGTGCGTCGGCATAGCCTTCCTTGTGAGTAGGATGCACGCCTGCTTCTGCCAGCTTATCTTCTATATTATCAGCAATTGCCTTAACCAGAGTGCTGTTGCCGGCACTGCAGATAAAATAAAAATCGGTAACGGGAGATAAGCCCTCCATATTTAATAAAAGTATATCCTTTGCTTTTTTGTCATTGGCCGCAGCCGCAATTTTTTGTGCAATGTCTTTAGTTTCCATTAAACATCCTCCTTAATTATTGCTTGCCTTTTCAGCAAGCTTTGCTTCTTTTTCCAATTCATCTCTATCCTTAGGCTGCAGATGTTCCTTCGGCTCTTCTTCTGCTTCTGTTGCGGTATCTTCCTCATCTTTAAGATAAGGTATCCCCAACTCATCCAAGGATTTGTTTACGTCAGCCTGCTCGGCATTCCAATAGCTTACACCGGAGCTATCATCAAATTTGCCATAAAGCATACAGCTGCGCAGCTTATCATCACCAAACAGTTTAAAGCTGTTGGCAGCCTTAAGCATCGTCAAGGTATTAAGATCTGTTTCTACATATTTGTCCAGCGTTGCCAGCAGATTGCTTATTTTAGTTACATTTTGCACGGAAAACATCTGCTCAGCCGCTGCCTTCAGGAATTTCTGCTGTCTTTGCACGCGTCCGATATCACCAAGCTCATCCTTGCGGAAACGCACATATTTACCGGCAGTTTCACCATCCATATGCTGATAGCCATGCTTGATATCAATAACCAAATCAGCATATGGATCCTCGTAATGCATATCCTTGTCTACGTAAATATCTACGCCGCCGATTAAATTTACGACATCAATAAAGCCGCGCCAGTTTGCCAACGCATAATAATGGATAGGTACACGCAGCAGATTAGCAACAGTCTGCTTTGCCATCACTGCTCCGCCATAGGCATAGGCTGCATTAATCTTCTCCGGATCCTTGTGTCCCGGAAGTATTACCTTCGTATCACGCGGAATAGATAAAACCGCTACCTTATTATTCTGCGGATCAAAGCTCAGCAGAATAATCGCATCTGTACGCTTAGGCTCGCTTTCCGCTGCTTCGCTGTCACCATCATCAATTCCCAGCAGCAGAACGTTGATGCGTTCATTGAGCTTCTGGTCATCACGTATTTTATCATCTGCCGCAGTTACGCTTACATGCGGCGGATTGATAAAATTGTTATAAATCCAGCAGGTTCCGAAAAAAAGTGCTGTTCCTAAAAGACCTGCAAAAAGCAGTAAGCAAAGCAATCTTCCCCAGCGAAACTTACGCCTGGTGCGACGTTTTGCCGGCTGCTGTTGATTATTATTTTCTTCCATATTTGCCCTGCCTATTTGTTATCTGATTTCTGCGCCAGCATCAGCTCATTATAACCGTCAATGCAATGCGGATGAATTAATTGTCCGCCGACAAGCAGATATTCAATAGTATTGCTGTAGGCCTTAAGCATTGCTTTATCAAGGCTTTTATGTGCCAGCTTGCGCAAATCCTCTATCCCCGGGAAATCTCTTCCCGGCTCAATCATATCTGCCAAAAATACAACCTTTGCCAAATCCGTCATGTGGGCAGCACCGGTTGTATGCTGCGAAATACCTTCCAGAATTTCCTTATCGGTTACACCATACTTGGTCTGCGCATAGTATACACCTAATTTAGCATGCAGCAAAATCGGCTGGTTGCGTTCTACATCATCAATAGCAATTCCCAGTGCATCTGCCTTCGCCGCACTTTCTTTGCTGGCAACCTCACGGCCGCAATCATGCAACAGCGCACAAATCGCTATTTTTTCTTCCGGCAGCTTATGTGACTTTGCCAGTTCCAAAGCGGTTTCGTAAACGTGTACGGAATGTTTATAACGCTTCGGCGGCAAGGAAGCCTGCAAAAGCTGTTTCATTTCGTCTATTGTCATCATTTCTGCTTCATCCCTGCCTTTGATATAAATTGTGAGCATTGATATATTGCTCCACAGCCCGCGGCACCAAACCCGCCAGGCTCGCTCCTTCATGCAGCCTTGTCCTTATTTCGGTAGATGAAATATCATATTCGGGTGTATGCAGCAGCATAATTCTTTCTGCGGCAGCAGCGCCCAAATGATGCACTACCTCTTCCATCACACCTTCGTAACCCGGTCTGCCGGCAGCTACAAAGGTTGCCATCTGCAGCATTTCGTTGATAGAATTCCATGTATGCAGCTGAGCCACCGAATCAGCTCCGATAATAAAATAAAGCTCTTTATCCGGATATATCTGCCGCAGCTCACGCAGGGTATCTATCGTATACGATACGCCGCTACGCCGCAGCTCCATATCCGACACGGTAAAATGCGGATAAGGCTTTACCGCCAGTTCGGTCATCGCATAACGATGCTCTGCCGGCGCATAATCCTGTCCTACCTTATGCGGTGGTACAAAAGCCGGGATAAAAATAATTTGTTCCAGTGCAATACGTTCGTAAACAGCTTCAGCAATACGCAGATGCCCTATATGAATAGGATCAAAGGTCCCGCCTAAAATACCAAGTCCCTTTCCCGTCACAGTCATCCTCCTTGCTCAACACTTTTCTATTATTTTATTATATCAATCACTCAGCATTTGTACAACCTTCTGCAGCAGAATTATTATCGCAATAAGCAATAAAATTCCCTTTGTACGGTCTTTAAAATCAAAAACAGTTTTAGGCCTTCTCAGATAATCTGAAAAGGCCTGCAAATAATCTTTAAATGTAGGGGGTTTAGGTTCTCGTTTTGTCATTTTTTCTCCAATTTTAAAGATAAAGTGAAGAGAACCACTCTTCACTTTATCATATTATTTTACTCGTATCTCAAAGCATCAATCGGGTCAAGCAGCGCTGCCTTACGTGCCGGATAAATTCCGAAGAACAAGCCGATGCCGACCGAAAAGATTACTGCGATAACAATCGCCCAAACGGAAATAACTGTATTCCAGCCTGCCATACTGCTGATAATGCAGGAAGCACCGATACCCAGTATTACACCTAAGGTGCCGCCGATAATACCTATTACCATGGATTCAACCAAGAACTGCAGCAGGATATTATTATATGTTGCACCCAAAGCCTTGCGGATACCAATCTCCCGCGTACGCTCTGTTACCGACACCAACATAATATTCATAATACCGATACCGCCGACCAAAAGGCTAATCGCCGCAATGCAGCCCAGAAGTATCGTAATATTGTTAGCCGTCGACAGCATAGTTTCCATAATCTGCGCCATGTTGCCTACGGTAAAATCATCGTTAGCGCCCTCTTTAATCTTGTGACGTGTACGCAGCACCTGTTCTACATCGGCCTGCACATCATTAATAACGTTTTCATTCTCAGCCTGTACCGCGATGCGTTGTACATTCGTAATACCCATCATACGGTTCTGTGCCGTTGTCAGAGGAACATAAACCACGTCATCCTGATCCATGCCCATGCTGCCCTGTCCCTTGCTTTTCAAAACCCCGATAACCTGAAACGGTGCCTTATTGATACGCATAATCTTGCCGACCGGGTTGCCCTCCGGGAACAGACTGTCAGCAACAGTCTTACCGATAACTGCCACCCTGCCGCGGCTTACGAGGTCACGCTCGTTCAAAACGCGTCCGTCCTCAACCTCCAGACTGGAAATGGTGAAGTTGCTGGGCGTTGTACCCTCAACACGGCTGGTCCAGTTCTGGTTACCTGCAACCATCTGATAGCTTCTGTTGACACTGGCCGAAATGTTGGCAATACCATCAACCTGCTTCTCGATAGCCTGCATATCATCATACGTCAGCTTAACGCCTTCACCGGCCGCCAGACGCGCGCCACTGGCAGTACGGCCGCCGGAGGTAATAATCAGCAGGTTACTGCCCAGCTTGGAGATATTGTTCTTGACATTCTCCTTAAGGCCAAAGCCAAGGCTAACCATTGCAATAACGGCGCCAACGCCGATAATAATACCCAAAAGCGTCAGGAAGGTGCGCAGCTTATTGGAGACCATGCCCTGCAAAGCCATTTTAATGCTTTCATTCAACATAAATATCTACCTTCCTTTATCAGCTCTGCGTACCGTCACGCATCTGCTGCAGCTCCTTGGCCGCATAATCAGTCCTGCCGCCGCTACGTTCATCACTTACCAGCTGTCCGTCGCGCATTACCAGAATACGCTTCGTCTGCTCGGCAATATCCGGTTCATGGGTAACCATAACCACCGTCTTGCCGCTTTCATTCATTTTCTTAAAGATATCCATAATCTCGTAGCTGGATTTGGTATCAAGATTGCCTGTAGGCTCATCGGCCATAATAATCGCCGGGTTATTGATTAAGGCTCTGGCAATGGCCACACGCTGACGCTGACCACCGCTCATCTCCATAGGCTTATGCTCCAGCCTGTCGCCCAAGCCAACAGCCTCCAATGCCTTCTTAGCTCGCTCCATGCGCTCTTCCTCGTCTACACCGGCATATACTAACGGCAAGGCTACATTCTCCTGCGCAGTCAGCTTAGCCAGCAGATTGAAGTTTTGGAAGACAAAGCCTATCTTCGCATTACGTGTATGCGCCAGCTCATCGTCATCATAACCGGCAATCTCCTTGCCATCAAGAAAATACTCGCCGGAGGTCGGTCTGTCCAGACAGCCGAGAATGTTCATCATCGTAGATTTACCGCTGCCGGAAGGCCCCATAATAGAAGTAAATTCCCCCGGCTCAATCTTCAGATTTACGTGATAAAGCGCGTGTACCACACTATCACCCATCTGATAGGTTTTCATAATATCTTTTAATTCGATAACAGACATAAAGCTAACACCTCCTTAGTGCATAGGCGGTGGGCCCATTCTGTTACTGCTCTGCTTGCTGACAGCCTTCTTCACCAGCAGCTTGTCACCAATGCTGAGACCGGTTGCCGTAACTGCTACTTCGCTGTCACTCGTCAGGCCAAGCTTTACATCTACATCACGTGTTTCCTTAGTCTTCTCGTTATATACCTTGACGTAACGGCGACTGCCTTCACTATAAATGCAGTTTAAAGGCACAATCGTTACATCATTAGCTTCGTTGATAATAATATCGGTTCTTGCTGTCATAGTCGGCAGCAGCTTGCCCTTAGCATCATCAACAGTAACATAAACCTTATAATAGATAACGTTGTTTTCCGTAGTTGCACTACGGGAAATCAAGCGTACCTTACCGGTAAAGGTTTCGTTAGGATAAGCGTCGACAGTAAACTTTACCTTTTGCCCGTCCTTAACCTGACCGATATCGGATTCATCGACAAGTGCTTCAATCTCCATATTATCCAGCGTTGCCACAGACATAATAACCTGCGGTGTGCTGATACCAGAGCTGATAGTCTGGCCAACCGGTGTAGGCTTACCGATAATGTAACCGGAAATCGGTGTAGTAATAACAGTATCATTAACATCAGAAGCAGCCTTTTCATAGTTGCTCTTGGCTACAAGATAATCTGCTTCCACGCTGTCAAAGGTTGATTGGCTGATAGCACCGCGGTTCAGCAGGTTCAGATTACGCTCATAGTTAGCCTGGGCATTATGCAGCTTGGCCTGCATCTGAGCCAGCGTTGCGTTCAAAGATGTTGCATCAAGGCGCACCAGTACGTCACCGGCGTTGACATGCTGGTTTTCTTTAACCAGTACCTCAACAATTCGTCCGGTAATCTTGGAGCTGATATCAACATTATCCTGTGCGCTCAAGGCGCCGGTAGCCGAAATAGTTTCTACAATATTACCTTTTTTTACTTCGCCCATCTTAACAGCAGCAGTAGAAACCTGCGTGCTTTGATAATATTTATAGCCACCATAGCTGCCTGCGAGCAAAATCGCAGCTGCTACGAGGATATATTTATTCTTTTTCACGAAACTCATCATTTTGCATCCCTCATTATTAAATATATTCCTTTACTATTATAACCTCTACTCTTTTTGAGGTCAAAGCAAGTATAGCAAAAAGATGTGTTTTTTTTATGGCACCATTAACAAAATTCAACACATATGACAAAAACCCCCGTCACTTTCGTGACAGGGGTTGATTTGCATTTTGACTGTCAAAGCATTTGTTGCTTTATCATTTTGAATCACCAGGCTGGCGAGAAAGTGCCAGAGGCGAAGAGCGGATGCCGCCGGCGTACTTCTGGTACGTCAAGGCATTTGTGACGAAGCATATGGTGCTTTATTCGTCAGACTGGTATTATTTGCCGGGGAAGAACGGCCATACCATCGGAATAACGATCAGGGATACGATGAAGCATACGATTACGAGACCGCAACCAGCTTTCAGGTAGTCCATGAATCTGTATCCGCCAGGGCCGAGTACCAGAGTGTTCGGAGGAGTACCTACCGGAGTTGCGAATGCGCAAGATGCTGCAACAGCGATAGCCATCAGAACTGCTTTCGGGTCAGCGCCCAGGTTTTGGGAAATTGCAATACCGATCGGGCACAGCAGAGCTGCGGATGCGGTGTTGGACATGAACT
>OGYK01001113.1_pt1 | contig 20460 bp, 27 predicted proteins | sample 1576501 | NCBI WGS metagenome assembly OGYK01 (sample SAMEA3541530, study PRJEB24748) | human gut metagenome | biome: human gut; feature: human-associated habitat; material: faeces | place: China | collected 2012
TTTTGCTCCGTCAGAAAGAGGGCTTTTTATCGGTTTTGCCGACGGGCAATAATGTATTCGCAAGCCAGTTTGAGCGTGTTCTTCCTGCTTCAAGTGTTGCTAATCTTTATCCTTTGAATTACAGCGGAAAAACGGACGAAAACGGCTTCTATATCGGCAGAGATAAGTACGGCAGCAACGTGCTTGTTGACTTTGACAAGCGTACCGAGGACAAGACAAATTCCAATATTTTAATTCTTGGCAACAGCGGTCAGGGCAAGTCGTATCTTATGAAACTTTTGCTGTGCAATCAGCGTGAGGCTGGGAAAAGTGTGTTGGTTTTAGATCCCGAAGCCGAGTACCGTGACATTTGTTCAAATCTCGGCGGAACATACATTGATATGATGTCGGGCGAATTTATGATAAATCCGCTTGAACCTAAAGCTTGGAGCGACGGCGAAAAAGCGGATATTGAAGATCCCGAAACGTTCAGAAAAGTCACAAGATTATCACAGCACATATCGTATTTAAAGGATTTTTTCAGAGCGTACAAGGACTTTTCTGACAGCGAAATTGACACCATAGAGATCATGCTTATGAAGCTGTACGCAAGATTTGGAATTGATGATTTTACCGATTTCAATACGCTGGACAGCGAAGATTATCCAATTATGAGCGACCTCTACGAACTTATTGAAAAGGAATTCATGGCGTTTGATTACGAGAAAAAACATCTTTATACCGAAGAAATGCTGCAGAATATCTGTCTTGGACTTCACTCCATGTGCAAAGGTGCGGAAAGCAAGTACTTCAATGGTCACTCCAACATCAAGGACTGCGAGTTTATCTGTTTCGGAGTGAAAGGTCTTATGGACACTAACAAAAGGCTCAAGGATACGCTGCTTTTCAACATTCTCAGCTATATGAGCAATCAACTGCTCGGCAGAGGAAATACAGTTGCCGCAGTAGACGAGCTGTATTTGTTTCTCACAAATATGACGGCGATTGAGTATATTCGCAACGGCATGAAGCGTGTTCGTAAAAAGGAGTCCTCATTTATTCTGGCAAGTCAGAATATTGAGGACTTTTTACTGCCTGAGATCAAGGAATTTACCAAGCCGCTGTTCAGTATTCCATCTCATCATTTTCTGTTCAACCCCGGTAATATTTCACCGACTGCTTTTATTGATACCTTGCAGCTTGAAGAATCGGAGTACAGCTTGATAAAGTATCCCGAACGTGGCACTTGCCTTTACAGGTGCGGAAACGAGAGATATTTGTTACAGGTCATCGCTCCGCAGTACAAGGCTGTGTTGTTTGGAAACGGTGGTGGTCGGTAATGTCTGCAACAGTTGCGGTTGCTCTGAAAAAGGTAGCGATATATATTCTGGGCGACGAAAAGAAACGAGGAAAGCTGTTTGTTCTGATCGGAAGCATCGCCGCAGGCTTTCTTGGACTGATGTGCCTGCCCGTAGCTGTGCTTTCGAGCATGGGCAGCATGGAGATCGAACAGCCTGAAATTAACGCTGAAATGTTCAGCGATTCGTCTTTGTTTGAAAGCCTTGACAGCGAACAGCAGGCGAAAATAACCGAAATTCAAAACAGCGGTCAGGAAATCGAGGACGCCATGAGGGGCGCAGGGGTTCGCTCTCAGACCATAAAAGCACAGCTGATATATATGTCATATTTCGATGATGTGCAAAATTTCAATGCGGAATCCTATGCCAACCTGTTTGCTGTTGCTCCGAATGACAGCGATTTGATAACTGCGATAAATTCAACTTACGGCTTGGAGATCGGCTATGACGAATTTATGAGAACCTACACTTGGGTGATGAATTCTACGATCAACGGGTATATGTTCAGCGATGAAAGCACAAAGAACTGCGCCGATCTTGCAGCTTGGGCGGAGAATGCGTATGTGTCCGGCTGGGGATTTAAGCAGGGTGCAATCGGAAATCGTGACGATGTTGACCGTATCAGATATGCAGATAATGCAGGGCTTATGCTTGGTTTTCTGAACTATGATCCCACGGAAAAGGTGTTCAGTTCCGATTACAATACGCTTGTTTTCACCGAGCAAGGCAGTCTTGATACCATGCCTGAGGTCGCAGGTATAGGACTGTTTGACGGAAGTCAGCACGGGATATATGTGGGTGACGGCGAGGTGATTTACTGTTCCGAATCAGTAGGATATGTGACAAAAGACCTCGTTTCAAACGGCGGTTGGGTAAGTTGGTGTACCTATGAGGGCGTGGATTATCCGCAAGAAGTTTTGGATTTGATTGACGGAACGGAGGTTGATTCGGAAAATGACAGCGGTGAAAATTCCGCAGAAAACTAATTTGAATGGAGTGTGATATGATGAAAAAATTGGTTTCGGTATCGGTAAGCGAGGAAAAATTATCGGCAATTGAAATGTATTTAGAGCAGAAAAATACAACGCTTTCGGCTGAGCTTGAAAAGTATGTTGAGCAGATTTACAGCAAAAATGTACCTCAAAACGTCCGTGATTTCATTGACATGATGTCGGCAAAAAAGCCTGCAAGAAAGCCGAAAAGCTCCTCGCCTGCCGAAACGGAAAAGCTGTCTGAGCAGTAACTCGCCGCAGTTCGCACAGTGTCGCATCGTGAGGCAAAGTAAGGCGGTGGGTGGGGTAAGTTTACCATAGGAGGGGTTGAACGGCTTTGTGGGCATTTGTCGCAAAGTTTGAGAATGGTGGGAATCAGGAGATTTCGGGTGGGTTTATGAGGGCAAAGCCAATAGGATTGGCTTAAATATTATATTGCAAGTTAAAGTTTCGGGGTCGCAGCCCCCGAAACAGTCACAGCGGACGGCAAAGCCGACCGCATTTTGCGAGGTTTGTACAGCTTCGGGCAAAGGGGTTGTAAATTCAGCCTTTTTAAAATTTCGGCGTTGTATCGACAGAAAGGCACGAAAATACGGCATTTTTATAGGAGTTGGAGGTGGTGAAAGTGAGTTTTCAGAATAAAGTGAAATTTGCGTTATGGGCATATCCCGAAACGCTGAAAGATGTGGCGGTTCATTACAAAAACGATAACTGCAAGTCGCAGAGCGAGTTTATTGAAAAAGCGATCAAGTTCTACATCGGTTATCTTGATGAGGAAAAAAGCGTGAATTACATTTCACCGATGATTACGGAAACGGTCAAAGCTACAATTAAGGGTACGGAACAGCGGCTGGCTCGTTTGCTTTTCAAGGTCGCAGTTGAGCTTGGTAAGCTGTCGCATATGACGGCAGCAATTAATGATGTGGATGATGAAACGCTGAAAAGTCTTCATGCGATGTGCGTTAATGAGGTTCGCAAGATCAACGGTATTATTGATTATGAGGACGCTGTGGAGTATCAGAAGGAGTGATTTTTAATTGCCAAAATTAATTGTTACAAGCCGCTATCTTAAAAGCGGCAGTGGAAAAAGAAAACAACTGTATCACTATGTAAAATATATTGCAACTCGTGAGGGTTCAGTTCCGATACCGAATGCAAATGAAACAGCTCCTGCTACGAAAAATCAGCAGGAGCTTATTTCATCTCTGCTGAACGACTTCCCCGACAGCAAAGAGTTATTCGAGTATGAGGATTACCAAAAGAATCCCACAGTCAAAAACGGTTCGGCGCTAATATCGGAAATACTTGACCGAAACATGGACAGGCTTACAAGCCGTGAAAATTATGTAGGCTATCTTGCAAATCGTCCCGGAGCAGTCAAGTTTGGTTCGCACGGTTTGTTTTCACAATCGGACGAGCCTATTAATCTTGAAAAGGTTGCAAAAGAGATTGCAAACCATGGCGGTAACATCTGGACTCATGTTGTATCTCTCCGCAGAAATAACGCTCAGGCGATGGGATATGATAATTTAAATGCGTGGCGTGAGCTTGTCAAGCGGCAGATTCCTAACATTGCAAAGAATCAAAAAATTGATATGGCCAATATGAAATGGTATGCCGCCTTTCACGATAAGAAAACGAATCCCCATGTGCATATTATTGTGTACTCCACAAACGAGCGTGAGGGATTTCTTACTAATCATGGTATTGAAAAAATCCGCAGTGGTTTTGCAAACGATATTTATGCAGATGAACTTCACAATCTTTATGCACAGCAGACCGATTTGCGCAATCAGATGAAAAAAGAGTCTGAGCAGTTGATGAAACAGCTTGCGGATAACATTTCACAGAATGATGTTGATAATGCAGAACTAATTGATCTTGTTGCAAAACTGCTTGAACAGCTTAATTCTTCTAAAGGCAAAAAGGTATACGGATACTTGAAAGCGGATGTGAAGAAAACTGTTGATGAGATTTTTATAAGGCTTTCGGAAAACGAATCAATTCAGAAAATGTATTCTCTTTGGTGTGAAATGGAGCAGCAGAAGCACGACGTTTATTCGTCGGCAAAGCTTCAGTTTCCAAAGCTTGCGGACAACAAGGAGTTTAAGTCTGTTAAAAATATGATAATCAGAACTGTACTGGATATGAATAGTCCTGTTGTTGATATTGAGATTGAAGAACCGGAACTGACAGAAAAAACTGATGATGACATAACAGATATTCCTCCGCAGATAGACGAGTCGAAACAGTTAGAAAATGATAATGTGATATTTTCAGATAACGAGGAGCTGACAGCCGAAGAGTTCACTTGTAGTAATGAAAGTGCGGTAACAGTTGATATTGATGACGAACCTCAAAGCAAATACTACCTCAAATGGAGTACAGCATACAAAGAAGCTTGTAAGATTATTTACAACAAGCAATCAAAGCTTGAAGATTTTCAGAAAGCGGAGCAGCTTTTGCTTAACGAATCAGGGGCAGGTAATGTTCTTGCTATTCAAGATCTGGGCAAACTCTATTCTACTGATAAACTCGGCGAAAAAGATGAAAAAAAGTCTTTTTCATTCTACGAAGAAGCATTTCAGGGTTTTATGGAGATCGAGCCGGACTCAGATTTTATGTTTCCATATGAACCAAAATACAAAGGGCAGATTATGAAACCCGTGAATATGCGTTCTTACGTTTGGTATCGCATAGGCAAAATGCATTGCTATGGGTTGGGAACAGAACAGGATTACGCTCAATCATTTGAATGGTTCTTGAAATCAGCTCATGAAGGCAACAAATTCGCACAATACAGTCTCGCCAATTTATATTACTACGGCAACGGTGTGGAAAAAGACTTGTCTCAGGCGTTTTGGTGGTATCGCAAATCATCTGAACAGGGTCAGCCTTATGCTTCTTATGCTGTCGCTCAGATGTACAGCAAGGGCGAATATGTTGCTGAAAATAAAGAAACCGCACAGAGATATTACAAAGCGGCATTGTCAGGATTTCTTGAACTCGAAAGCAAGGATCAGGCTGATGATAACTTATATTACAAATTGGGCGCTATGTATAAAAACGGTCTTGGAACTGAGATTGATATTCCTAAAGCCATCGAATATTTTGAAAAATCCACTGAAAATATGTGGTCAACTTATCAGCTCAGCAGGCTTTATCTTTTCGGTGCAGAGGAACTTGAAAAAGATAAGGAAAAGGCTGTGGAGTGGCTCACAAAGTCCGCAAATGACGGAAATGAGTATGCTCAGAATATGCTTGACAATATGGCACAGTTTGAAAACACTATACTTGCAAATACGATCTTCGCTCTGTTCGCTAATCTCTGCAAGTGTATTGAAGATGACTATACACAGAAGTATAAGTCGGTCAGACATACAGTCGACAGCAGACTGAGGAGAATGATAAGGCAAAAGAAACAGTCGTTTGGAATTAAGGACGAGCAGTCTCAGAGTTATGAGCAATCATAATTACTGCCAAACATTTATAGAATATACTGTAACAGGTGGTTGCAAATATGTATTTGATATTAAAAAAGACTTTAATATGCTGGAAAACGGAGTTCACAATTGTTTATGGTAAAATAGAAATGCAGAAAAAGGGCTCCAAAAATACACAACAGGGGCGCTCCTTCTATGCGCAAACCGAGCCCCCACACGTTAATCTTGTGCTGACCGGGCTATGCACTTTTTCGAGCCCATTTTATGCACTTTTTGCTTGACAAACACAGTGGACAGTTTTTAAGAATATTTTACTCTGCTCTTGCATGGCGTTTGAACTTAATGATTAGTTAATTTTAAATAAAAGTCGTATAATCAGTCAAATATGATAATATAGTTGACAAAATGTAAATTATTAATGAATTCTAAAATCTACTTGACAAATATTTCAAGGCGAAGTATAATAAAAAAGTGTAAATATAGTCAAAAAGGCATCTTATTATGTGAAATAAATGTTTTTCTTGTTTGACTTAATTATGATAAGAGGAGTGAAACGCTATGACACCGGAAGAAGCTTCTCAGTTGTATAATATAGAACAAAGAAATTATTATGATTACTGTGGTTATATTCAGTCGTAGTATATAGAAGAGTTCAAGGTGGAACAGCGCCAAAGTTAACTGATACATCTACACCTGGACGAAGTTATGAATTGCCAGCACCGTGGTCTGAATGGATAGAGGAAGCTGCTACTAATGTAAAGATTATAAAATAGCATTAAATGGAGTGTGTGTAATGGATAATAAAATGCGTATAGTGGCGGAAGAATTTGAAAATACAACTACTGGAGAGAAAGTAACCGGTGTAACGGTTATGATTGATGGAAAGTTAAGACAGGTCTTTGATATTATGATTGCAAAAAGTGGTTATAACAAGAGTTATTTGGAAATGTTGCAGGAGGTACTTGTTTTAGGAATAGATGAGTATATCAAGAAATTGAAATAGTATATTCAATTACTTATCGTTGGTATTTTAAACCTGCGGTTCGAAATTTGGAAACGCAATCCAAGCAACAGCAAAAGTCAGCGGAACGATCTCTAACGGCATGGACGGATTTGATATGTTGTCAATGGGGTTGGGAATGATAGATCCCGATAATCCGTTAACGGCATTGAACAATAAGCTGCATCAGAGTGATATTTATAATGGTTTCCAGATGGGCGTGAGTATGCTTTCATCCTTCAGTGGTGCAGCATCACAGAATATGGCTTGTTTTATTGCTGGAACTATGGTTCTTACAGCTACAGGACTTGTTGCAATAGAAAAGCTTTCCGCAGGAGATGTGGTAATCTCAACAAATCCTGATACCCTTGAAACGGCAGGAAAGACTGTTCTTGAGACTTATGTGCGCAAAGTAGACAAGCTGGTACATCTCACGATAAACGGCGAAGAAATTGTGACTACAGATAATCACCCGTTTTATGTACAAGGCAGGGGTTTTATTAATGCAGGAAATCTGCTCGTTGGTGATAAACTTATCAGCGTAAATGGCGAAGATTTGTTTGTTGAGAAACATCGGGTTGAAGAATTTGACGAGCCTGTTGACGTGTATAATTTTCAGGTTGAAGATTATCATACTTATTTTGTTGGTGATTGTGCGGTTTGGGTGCATAACAAGAATTGTAAACCACGATCACCAAAATCAGATGTTGTAGAAAAAGGTGAAAACCTTGATGGTTCAATTACCTATACTAAGAATATAAATGGAAAAAATGTTCAAGTAACTTATAGTAAAGAAGGATATCCTGATTTTTCACCATTTTCACATCCGGATTATCCAGATCCTGTGGAGATTAATATGACTGGTAATAATTATAAGGACTTTAAAGCAGCAAATGAGAAAATTGGTCTAAGTGGCGCAAATCCACCAGACGGATACACGTGGCATCATTTAGAGGATGGTAAACATATGTTGTTGGTGGATTCGAGTGTCCATGATGCTACCTTGGGAGGTTTTCCTCATACTGGTGGTGCTTCAATTGTAAAAAATAATTAAAGGAGCAATGAGAAATGAGATTATTAAATTCTGCTGAACCTGTTTTATATGAGGATGTTTTAGAATTTGGAAATTATTTAGGTGTAAAGTTACCTGAAGATTATGTAGAGTTTATTGTTAATGCTAATGGTGGAACACCTGAACCAGATATGCTTTACGATTTTTATGATGAAGTTTCTGAACAAGAAAACACATCAGTAATAAGAAGGTTCTTTTCTTTTTTTCCAAATGTAGAATGCGAAAAGAATAATATTAAGTTCATTTATAATGTAATGAGAAGAGAGAAAACAATTCCGGTTGATATGATACCAATCGCAGATGATCCCACTGGAAATGTAATTTGCATATCATTATCTTCAAATGATTACGGTGCAGTATATTTTCTTAATCATGAATTCGAGGATTCTGATACAGGCTATTTGATGAAAAGTAAAATAACGGATTCTTTCAAAGTGTTTATTGAAAAATTGTATCCAGATGAGTGATAAAAGTAACATATAATGTGGAGAACGTGTAGGTTGTTATTAAGATTAAACAATTGGTATTTCACCGATAAAATGTTTTATATAAGAGAGGTTAATCAATGCAAAATAATGAACAGCTAACAGAACTCATATCCAACTCACAAATAGCCTTTTTAAATGGCGAGTTGCAGGAAGCATTCAGCCTATACTCAACACTTATATGTTCAAAGCAGAGGATTTATCGAAGCAGGAAATCTTCTTGTTGGTGATAAGCTTATCAGCGTAAATGGCGAAGATTTGTTTGTTGAGAAACATCGGGTTGAAGAACTTCACGAGCCTGCCACTGTTTATAATTTTCATGTTGAAGATTATCATACTTATTTTGTTGGTGAATCTGCGGTTTGGGTGCATAATTCGGAATGTAAAGTGAGTACTTCAAGAAGAGATCATATATTAGAGGGTGAAGGGCCTAATGATCCTGGGCATGGCCCCAATAGGGGATTTGGCAATAGTGCTTTTCCTGACACTTGGACAGACGATTACGCTATAAAAGCCGTTGAAGATGTAGCCAATAGTCCAAATTCAACATGGAGACAATCAACAGGACCTGGTGGAGGACGTAACGCTCCTGTTACAATAGGAGGTCCTGATGCAAATGCTCCATTAACCACAAGAAATGGACGACCAGTTAGGTTTATTGTTGAAGGTAGAAATCATGGATTAGATGTTAGAGTTATTGTTGAACCTGGCGGTGAAGGAATAGTTACGGGATTTCCTATTAATCGATAAAGTGTTAGGAGAATTAGTGATGAAAAAAGAAGCATATGATAAATTTATGAAAAAAATATCGAGTGAATTCAAAAATGTTGATACAGTTAAAGAATTTCTTTTAGATGCAGCGGAATTAGCTATGTATGGAGAAAAACGAGTGGCACTTGAAAATTTTCTTGAAAATCTACTGGAAAATGAGATACATATTTCATCCGAATTGATAGATTTGGCAGAAGAGGCATTTAGTGATAACCCAACAGACTATGATAATAGATTAATTTTTGAAATGAAACAATTTAAATTAAATTAATGTGTAATATAAAAGTTGTATGCAAATACGAATACGCTTGAAACCGCACCGAAAACGGTTCTTGAAACGTATGTCCGTCAGGTAGAAAAGCTTGTTCACCTCACAATTAATGGTGAAGAAATTGTAACAACTGATAATCACCCGTTTTATGTACAAGGCAGGGGTTTTATCAATGCAGGAAATCTGCTCGTTGGTGATAAACTTATCAGCGTAAATGGCGAAGATTTGTTTGTTGAGAAACATCGGGTTGAAGAATTTGACGAGCCTGTTGACGTGTATAATTTTCAGGTTGAAGATTATCATACTTATTTTGTTGGTGATTGTGCGGTTTGGGTGCATAATGCAAGCTCTGATTATAATCTAATTGAACCGGATAAATACACAGAACTTTCTGAGTCAGAGATGCGAATAATATTATCTGATCGTGGCCTGGATGATACTGCTGTGCAAGATATGATTGATTCTTTTGATGGACCAATATATAGTCGTGAAGGAAACCTTGGAGAAGTTTTTACGATAACTGAGGCATCTGCTGGTGATGCATCAGGAATTTTTGTTACAAGAGGTTCTGCTGGAGCTACACCGGCAGAAAGAATTAATAATCTTGCATTACCGCCTAATAATACTGCACTTGTTGAGAGCCAAATGCAACTTACTCGATCACAAATTTTACTTGAGGGAAAAGTAGCTGCACAACCTGAATGGGCACTTATTGCTGATGATGGCATATCAAGAACAGGCGGCGGATGGCAAGTAGTTACTGATGGTGGAAAATATACAGGTGCAATTGATAGGTGAATTAGTATGAAAGAAAAACTAACTATTCTTTATAATTATCTTAAGAACAATGATCATATGCAGGATGCTAATAGGATTGCTAAAATTCTTGATGAATACGATAAAAATGGTGACTTATCAGAATTATCTATAAAAAAAATAAAAGCAATGTGCAATCCTAGATATCTCGGAAATCTTTATATAAAAGAATTTCCCGATCCATATAAATGGTGGAATTTCTTGGCTGAAATAAAAAAATCAATTGAATGAAACTACGTTGATGATAAGAAGCTATTTTATGGATTTTGAGAATGGTATTGTAAAAATAGACGAGGAAGCATTTAGTCCTAAATATTCTTTTGAAATGTTCCGTCATTCCTCTTTTTATAAGAATTAAGCTTGTTCACCTTATAACAAATGGTGAAGAAATTATCACAACTGATAATCACCCGTTTTATGTTCAAGGCAGGGGCTTTATCAATGCAGGCAATCTTCTCGTTGGTGATAAACTTATAAGCGTAAATGGCGAAGACTTGTTCGTTGAGAAACATCGGGTTGAAGAATTTGACGAGCCTGTTGACGTGTATAATTTTCAGGTTGAAGATTATCATACTTATTTTGTTGGTGATTGTGCGGTTTGGGTGCATAATGATTGTACTGCTGAGCAGCTTCGACAAAATTATGCTGATGGTGAAAAAGCAGAATTAGCTCAGTATAACCTAGAGATGAAAGAACACCCGAATACTAAAAGACAAGTGACGATAAGGGCTTATGGCGAAAATGGCAATCTAAGTAAGAATAGAACAAGAGTTGACTTGTTTAATGATAAAGGCGTTATTGAAGTTAAAGCCTCTAAAACTGCTCCTTTAACAAAAAATCAAAAGGAATTATATCCGCAGATAGCTAAATATGGTGGAAAAGTAGTGGGTAAAAAATATGGAACATATGATATAGAGCCTCAAGATATATATTTGACTCGGGATGGAGTTACAAGTTTATTATTTAAAAAAGGTGGTGGTTAATAAAGATGTCTGTATTGGATAGAAATGTTATAGATTTTGGTCATGAAGATGATGATAAAGTGACATTATGCATTAGTGATCACATTCCATGGGATTCAGAGATATTAAGAGCGCACTTAGAGGTTCTTCAGGACAAAGTAAACGATTATTTAGACTATATTGCATCGGGGCAGATATACGAAGACTTCGGTGGAAGTGGCAAGACTCCAAATATAAAAGTTATTTTTTGTCACAAGCCTACTGAAGAGGTTGAGTTTATTCTCAACAAAATAAAAGAGACTGTAATAAATAACGAATACACATTTGAATGGATATATAGACCTGTATGATATTCGTTGTTGTGATGACGCAGGCCATTTGTTTGCTGATCAATTCGGTGGTTCACCAGAATTGGATAACCTTGTATCACAGAAAAGCGGATTAAACCGAGGTATAAAAGGGGATTCTAAGACATATAGAAATATGGAAAAACAATGGTCTACTGCATTAAAAAATGGTCAAAAAGTAACGGATATTGATATAAACCTTTCATATAAAAATGGTTCGTCGCGTCCATCAGCATTTGATGTTTCGTACAAAATCGATGGAAAATTATTCAATCGACATTTTAAAAACTAATAATAAAAAACAAATAATTAAAATCTAACAATAAGGAGATCTGCTATGTTAAAAGGTTTTGAAGACGCATTTGTTGATGCACAAGCTAATGTTATTTCGCTTTGCCTTGAATTACTTAAGAATTCTGAAAAGAGTGCAGACGTTATATATGTATACATATTACAAAATGATAACGAAGAGTATATTGACGCATTTTTTGAGAAAGATGGCAAGTTGTTCACAACCAATGATTGGTGTTCAGATGCTCAAATTAAGGAATTCTTTCATTGTGGAATAGAAGATATAGAAAGCATTGTTGAGCTTTGTGATACCTATGATGCAAAGTGTCCACACGAATTCAAATTAGTATACAATGTTAACTCTAAGTCATTTGACTCAAATTACAATTATGAAAATGTAACTGATGTTTATGATAAGGATGTAATTGAGTTAGTCGAAGAATGGTTTAATGAATGCAAAAAAAATATAAGTCATTGATAAATTTTAAAAGATAAAATTATGGTTGAAGTCAATGAGCAATTAGCTGAAGTTATATCCAACTCACAAATAGCCTTTTAAACGGCACGTTGCAGGAAGCATTCAGCCTATACTCAACACTTATATGTTCAAGAAAAAGGATTTATCAACGCAGGAAATCTTCTTGTTGGCGATAAACCAAAAAATTGAATACGATTGCAAGGGAAAAATAAAGAGCATAACAGATAAGAATCAAAATTATAAAATCTCAAGGTGACATATGAATAAGCTTCTGGCATTGCTGCAAATATTGATAAAAGAAACAGATGAAAATCATAAGCTGACTACAAATCAGCTTATTGAAAAACTGTCGGAGCAGGGCGTATATGCTCATCTAAATGAAGCTATATCCAAGGATCCTATTTTAAAAAGTAAATTTAATGATGCTCAGTTAGAACAAATAGCTAATGGAGAAAACCCAGATGGTTTCACTTGGCATCATAATGAAGAAGTGGGAAAAATGCAATTGGTGGACTTTGGGGCGCACGGAAAGTCTTCCCACACTGGTGGCCGAGCAATGTGGGGCGGCGGACAAGACGCAAGATAAAACAGGAGGTTATTAAATATGAATTGGAGATGGGTAAAACCTTTAGAATCGGAAGATCTGATTAAAGAATATGAGGAAAATATTGGGTATACCTTTCCTAATGAGTACAAAGAAGTTGTAAAGAACTATAATGGTGCTCGTCCTGAATTTAAAGAATTCAAATCGAAACAGGGCAGAAGAAAAAAAGCACGGGTATTTGAGTTTTTGTTTTCTTTTAATAAATACGATAAATGGAGCATATGGGGATTAAATAACTGGAAAGGAGATATGAGAGATTGGAATATTGACGGTAAAATAGAGAACATGGTTGGTTTTGCTGGCGATCCGTTTGGAAATCTTATTTGTTTTGATAAGACCAACGGTCACATAGTTTTCGTTGATCACGAGACTCTCAACATTGAGCCTGTTGCAGACAGCTTCACGGAGTTTATAAACAGTTTAAGGAAAAGCTAAATACACACAATTCAGCTAAAATAATTAAGGAGCGAGACCTTCTCGCTCCTTTTTTGTGTTCAGCGATTTAAACAAGCTTAAAGTAATTCATAACAACTGCCGGGTAGATGTATCGTGTTGGCTTTGATCCAATATTTCTTTACAAACCGCTGAAAAAATGATATACTATATACAATAATTCTATTGGTATTAAAACAACAGCGGAGAATAATATGATCAGAATAATGTTTGTCTGTCATGGGAACATCTGTCGTTCGCCAATGGCAGAGTTTATCATGAAGGACCTTGTGAGAAAAGAAAATCTTACATCGCAGTTTGTGATTGCATCAAGTGCAACAAGTACGGAGGAGATCGGCAATCCGGTTTATCCTCCTGCGAGAGCGGAGCTGAAACGTCATAATGTGTACTGTGATGACAATAAATATGCCGTTCAGCTTAAAAAGAGCGACTACGATAAATATGACGTGTTCGTGGTTATGGACTCTAACAATGTGCGAAATATCCGACGCATTTTTAAGAACGATCCCGAAAACAAAATACACAAGTTGCTTGAATATGCAGGCAGAGACAACGATGTTTCTGACCCTTGGTACAGCAGACGGTTTGACACAGCATTTGCGGATATTTACGAAGGGTGTTCCGCCCTGTTAAAAAACTAACGGAGAACAAAAATGTCTGAAAAAACCTACATTGCCATAGATTTAAAATCGTTCTACGCTTCGGTAGAATGTGCCGAACGGGGACTTGACCCTATGATCACAAACCTCGTGGTAGCCGACGAAAGCCGCACAGAAAAAACGATCTGCCTTGCCGTTTCCCCGTCGTTGAAAGCATACGGCATACCCGGACGTGCAAGACTTTTTGAGGTCATACAGAAAGTAAAGCAAGTGAATAATCAGCGTCAAAGGGAATGCAGAGGCTTTCTGTTAGGCGAATCCTATGACGATAACGAACTGAAAATGGATAAGTCACTTGCGGTTTCATATATCGTTGCACCTCCGCAGATGGCACACTATATGGAAGTCAGTACGCAGATATACAACATCTATCTGCGATATATTGCTCCCGAAGATATCCACGTTTATTCAATAGACGAAGTTTTCATTGACGCAACAGGTTATCTGAGCACTTACGATATGACGGCAAGAGAGCTGACAATGAAGCTGATTCGGGAGGTGCTTCAGGAAACGGGAATAACCGCCACCGCAGGCATTGGAACAAATATGTATCTTGCCAAGATCGCAATGGACATTGTGGCAAAGCATATCCCTGCCGATGAAAATGGAGTAAGAATCGCAGAGCTTGACGAAATGTCCTACCGCAGGCAGCTATGGTCGCACCGTCCGCTGACGGACTTCTGGCGGGTGGGAAACGGCTATGCCAAAAAGCTTGAAGAACGCTATATGTTTACAATGGGAGATATTGCAGAGTGTTCAATATACAATGAGGACTTGCTGTACAAGCTGTTCGGAGTAAATGCCGAGCTGCTTATCGACCACGCATGGGGCTGGGAGCCTTGCACTATTGCGGATATAAAGGCGTACAAGCCCGAAAACAACAGTATCAGCTCGGGACAGGTTCTGCAATACCCATACAGCTTTGAAAAAGGCAGGCTTATCGTCCGTGAAATGACCGATCTGCTTGTGCTTGATCTGGTGGACAAGGGGCTGGTGACAGATCAGATGGTTCTGACGGTTGGTTACGATCACGAGGGCGTTCCCGACAACTACAAGGGTACGGTAAGTAAAGACCGTTACGGACGGAAAATTCCGAAATCGGCTCACGGCTCAATAAATATCGGAAGGTTCACTTCGTCTACTAAATTAATTCTTGATAAGGTTTCGGAGTTGTATGACAAAATAGTTGACAAAAGTCTTATGGTGCGGAGAATGTATGTGGTTGCAAATCATGTTGTCCCCGAACAATCCATAGCTGACGAAGAAAGCTATGAACAGCTTGACCTGTTTACGGATTATGCGGCTCTTGAAAAACAGAGGGAAGAAGAAAGTAAGCGGCTTGAACGTGAGGAGAATATGCAGAAAGCCATGCTGAAAATCAAAAAGAAGTACGGCAAGAACGCTATTCTGAAAGGTATGAACTTTGAGGAGGGCGCTACGACGATCGAGCGCAACGGACAGGTCGGAGGGCATAAGGCGTGAAAATATTTAAGTAGTAAATTCAGGATTTGAAAAGTTATATTATGAAAGGTGCTGGATAAATACAAAATGAGAATAGATTTTTTTGAAACAAATAATGGAATGGATACACGCGCTGTCGGTGCAGGCGTATATATGATTGAGCTTGAAAATAGAATAACAAAAAATAAAGTTTGCCTATATATAGGTGAATCCGTATGGATCGCATCAAGATGCGGCGTGCATTTATACTCTCTCTGTGAGAATCCAAGTTACTTTGGATTGGAAAAAGATGATATAGAAAATGATGATTTTATTCTGAAGTTTAGTGTCGTAGAAACGATTGACGATAAGAAAAGTGTTCTGGGATGTGGGCAATATAAAGAATTAGAATTAGGTGCTATTAAGGACAATAAACCGCTAACTCAATTAGATACCAGTGATAGGCAGATTAAAGATATTGAGAAAAAAGTATTAAAAGTTCAAGATGAATTATTAAAACAAGGGCTTAAAAAGAACATCAAAATCTGATTTTAGAGATGAAAAATATGCAAAGTAACAATGAAAAAGATAGTCGTTACACCGATATAATAGATCTTCCACATCACACCTCAAACAAGCATCCCAGAATGTCCGCAATTGCCCGTGCGGCGCAGTTCTCCCCGTTTGCCGCTCTGACAGATTATGACGCCGAGATCAAAGAAACAGCAAGGCTTACAGATGAAAAAGTCGAGCTTGATGAAGATAGCGTTAACGACATTAACGCAAAGCTGCATTATATCAAGGATAATATTGACGAGAATCCCGAGATCACGGTAGAATACTTTGTTCCGGACGAAAAGAAAGCCGGAGGCGCATATCTGACTTTGAACGATAGAGTCAGGATCATTGACGAATATGAACGTGAGGTAGTGTTTATCAGCGGAAAAAGAGTTATTATCGATGACATTTACAAAATATTTTTGAGGTGAAGTATGAATAAGCTTCTGGCATTGCTCCAAATCCTTATCAAACAAACGGACGAAAATCACAAACTGACAACAAATCAGCTTATTGAAAAGCTTGCAGAACAAGGTATATCAGCTCACAGAAATACTATTCCGGAAGACATAAAGAAGTTAAGAAACGCAGGTTACGATATTATCTGCGATAAAAGTACGCAGAATAAATATTTTATGGGCAGCAGGGGCATGGAGCTTTCGGAGATAAAAATGCTGTGCGACGCAGTAAACGCAGCTCAGTTTATTTCGGAAGAAAAATCCTTCCAGCTGATAGACAAGCTGTTTTCTCCTCTGAGCGACTATCAAAAGGAAGAAATAAGAAATCTCATTCAGCAGCCGAGCGAAAATAAGGCGGACAGTAAAAGCATATATTATGCCGATATCATCAACACTGCGATCACGCAGCGACGTAAGATCCGTTTTCAGTATTACGAATATAATGAAAAAAGAGAAAAAATTCTCAAGCATAACGGTTATACATATACGGTCAGCCCCTATGCCGCCGTGTGGAACGACGACAGGTATTACCTTGTGAGGTATTGTGAAAAACACAGAGATATAACGGTTTTCAGGATAGACAGATTAGCGAATATATCTCTGACAGACCATCCTTCCAAACCGTGTCCGAAAGATTTTGTGCTGAAGGACTTTATTGCACATACCTTTAAAATGTTCTGCGGTGAGTCTTCAGACGTGATACTGAAATGTAAAAATAAGCACATGAAAGCCATTATAGATAAGTTTGGAGACAATATTGATACAATCGGAACCGATCGTCAATTTTTCTGCGTAAAGGTAAAAGTAGAGCTGAGTCCTACATTTTATGCGTGGCTGTTTCAGTATCAGGGCGAAATTTGTATACAATCTCCACAAAATGCAATAGATCAGTTTGTGCAAATGGGAGAAACTATCATTGAGGTGCATTCATAATTGTGCACCTCATTTTTTTGCTATTGACAATCGAATTTACGTTCGATATAATAGATACAAGACGTTCGCAGAAAAGAGAACAAGGATTGAAAGGATTGAAGATTTATGACTTTTGGCGAATACCTGAAACAAAAACGTCTTGATAAGGAAATAACGCTGAGGGGCTTTGCGAAGCTGGTTGACATATCTCCCGTATATCTGTGCGACCTGGAAAAAGGCAGAAAAGCGGCTCCGAGTATGGAAGTCATGCAAAAAATGGTGAGTAAGCTGGCGCTGAATAAAGAGGAATCCGAAAGGTTTTACGACCTTGCCGCTCTGGAGCAGACGGCAAAAAATCCGATACCGAAAGATCTGAATGCTTTTCTGAAAGACAACCGTGTGATCGTTTCCGCTCTCAGAACTGCAAAGGATCTGGACGCTACGGACGAAGAATGGCAGGATTTTATTGATAAGCTTAGAAAAAGCAGGGAGGGAAAACCATGAACGAAATGTTCTACAGACAAAGCGCTCTTGACTGCATTGCAAACGGACTTTTGAAAAATTACCGAAACGGCATGTATCTTTACGGTGCTCCCCGATCCATACCCATAGAGGAAATCATCGAGGTTGAATACAAACTGACGATAGAATATGTAAAACTGAGAAAATCGGGAAACGTCCTCGGTCAGACTGTATTTGAAAACTGCTTTGTCCCTGTGTATGACAAAGAAAATGAGCAGTACACTATTATCGAGGTTCAGCCCGGAACGATTCTCATCGACGAAGCTTTGCTTGAAGAAGAAAATATGGGCAGATACAGGTACACTCTTGCCCATGAGCTTTCACATTGGATACTGCACCATAAGATTTTTGATAATTCGCAGGAATCCGCCGCCAAGACAACGACAGAAAGCAATTCTAAAACCGAATGGCAGGCAGACGCTCTTGCTGCTTCGATACTTATGCCGAAAATGCAGATAAAAAAGGCGTTTTTTTCAATGCACGGATCAAACGTTAACGCTAAAATTTTAAAAATGGCAGAGCTGTTTCAGGTGTCCGGGCAAGCAATGAAGATCTGCCTTGCTTCACACAATATGATATAACCGAATTTCGGTTATATTTTTACTCATAATGTTCTCTAAAAAGCGAACAGAAAGGACAGAAGAATGTTAGTTGATTCACAGATCCGTCAAGTCGGAAAAAGGCCATCCATGCCGCCGCTGAGATGTCCGTTGTGCGGAGGAAAACTTGCGGATAAGCAAAACACATGGTGCAAAAACAGGATCGTAGCCACAACAGCCGAACAAGGTGATTATCTCACGAAGTGTCACAAATGCGGTAAACTGATAGGTCTGACCGCAGAGAATTGAAAGTGAGAAATATAAATAAAATAAGTATATCAAATTACTCGTACAGAGCATCATCCACCCATCTGTGAATATGGGATTTGGGCTGTATATGCGTATGCAGTCTTAGTAAGAAATTACGAATGAGGTAGAAGCCTGACAGGTAGCTTTTAAAGCTATGTCAGGATTTCTGCCTCTTTTTTTGAACTCCTATTCTGCTTTAAAAGCAGAATGGGAGTTTTTTTATGCCCATTTTTAAGGCATGGCAGTGCAGCATTGCCAAATATCCGTAAGCCTTCGTTTTGATTCAAACAAGAAAATCAAAACGGAGGAATTACGATGAAAACAAAATATTTTGAATACAACAGAAACAGCGGAAGTGAGAAGTATTCCGAATTTACGGAAGCTGAGTATCTCAAAGCAAAGGAAGAAGAAAACCGTTGGTTTATCAGCTTTGGAGATAGCGTTCTTGAATGCGAGGAAAGCCAGTATTCGGATCACTTTTCCAAGAAAGATCACGGAGAATATACGCAAAAGGATAGGAACTGGAAGAAGGTCATCCCCCTCTCATTGGAGCAGTATACATACGGCGGAAATTACGAGCAGAAGATTCTCAAGGACAGTACAGTTGTTCCGCTTGAGGAGCGTATCTTAGAGCAGTTAGACTTGGAGCATGACTTGGTAAAGCTCAAAAAAGTCATGAAAAAGCTCAAGCCATACGAACGTGAAATTATTTATCAGCTTTTTTGGATGAATAAAAGTCAAAATGATCTTGCCAAGAAATATAGCGTAACCAGACAAACAATGCACGAAAAAGTACATCGTATTTTGGTGAAAGCGCTGAAATTATTTGAAAACGAAAAATAAATCCCTTACAAATCTCAATTTCGTTGCCAGTAAGTAGTGAAGGGGAAAATCGATGAAACTAATTCGGAGAATTTTCTCGACAGAATCTTGACAACCGAATATCAACTCTGCAAGTACGTTAATCACACGGTCGGTATGAAATCTCGGCAGCCAAATGTGATGTCCGCCATGACCTTGAAAAAGCGAGCGATAAAGACAAGTCACAGACCTTTGGACAGCAGCCAAAGTCGGCGATGAAACGTGTGAGGATAATGATACTTCCCAATGAGGGCTAAAAGAGCGGGTGAAACGCCCATGATGCGGTTACGCTGACCGCAGCTTGCAGAGTTCCGCCGTGACGGTCGTTGAGAACAAATATCACGGAAAATCGTCTGAAATAACGAATCAGACGAAGGCAAAACGAATTTATATGGCGGTTTGCACATTTTAGCAGACCGCCATTTACATATTGAAATAAAAAGATAAGGGGGCTGATATATGAATAACATTCATGTTGTTAAACTACCAAATAAACATAAGTGCAGCGGCTGTGTGTGGTATGACAGGAATACAGACGTACTGTTCTGTCCGTTTCACAGCTGCGTGAGATACAGAAAAGGCTTTATGCCAAAGAAAAGGTGAATGAAAATGCTGATTAAACGTGGAGATGTTTTTTACGCAGACCTAAATCCTGTGGTCGGCTCAGAGCAAGGCGGTATTCGTCCTGTGCTGGTGGTACAGAATAATGTGGGAAATAGATACAGTCCTACGGTTGTGGTTCTTCCCCTATCGACGGCAAAAAAGCATTATCTTCCTACTCATATTCATATCCGATGTTCAAAAGCATTGCCCAAAGACTCGGTGGTTCTTGCGGAGCAGATACGAACGATAGACAGATACCGACTGAAAAGTTACGTGG